>ERZ500978.389-NODE-389-length-9601-cov-5.014037_pt1 | contig 9601 bp, 10 predicted proteins | sample MGYA00248870_ERZ500978 | MGnify/ENA primary metagenome ERZ500978 (study PRJEB25958, sample SAMN03398513) | human skin metagenome | study: EMG produced TPA metagenomics assembly of the Human Skin Microbiome Metagenome (human skin metagenome) data set. | reverse complement strand
AAAATGACATGGAGTACATGGCATGCGTGACAAAAGTAGCACTGATGAACATAGAGACGGGTCAAAGCGAGAGCATGGATGAGAATGCGAAAGAGAAGCAGAAAAGATGGCAAGATGAAGAAACATGATGAACATGAGTGGATCTGAGAGGCGCGTAAACCAATGGGAAAGGAGGAGAGCGGGTATGTCACAGATGAGATGGGGTGAGCTGCAGTGTCCATATTGAGCCGAAAAACACGGAGAATGAAAGAGCAGACATGATCGCATGTGTATAAATGGAGTTACGAGAGAAAGAGAGAAAGAGAGAGAGAGATGCGATCATAGATATGAAGGACAAGGATGAGGGTCACAATGGTAACCAAGTGAGCAGTCTAACGTGACCACGGACATGGTATGAGCCCACATAGATACCAGCCTTAGAAAAAGGCACAAGACAAGGACGAAGCACAGCATACAGACAGTCACGGGGAGAAGCATAGCACGTTCTCTATGTGTATGGCCGATAGAACCTGATCTCTTGTCCGAATGCAGGGAAACATGTAGCACGCAAACCCACCTATCCATATGATGGAAAAAAGAGCACGTTTCGACTACACAGCCTTGGTTCGTCATACTGATGGGTCACATCGTCCGAACGAACAACTTTGACAAGGACCTCCGTGACGTGCTGCGCAAGTTCGGGGCAAGTAAAATCATCACGCATGAGGCCAGCCAGGCAGCGACGATGGCGATCGCAATGGCTTCGCCGGTAACACAGAGGGATATCGGCGGCCAGGATGCCGAAGAAGCGTGCAAGCCAGTGTACCGGGGCACGCTTGTGCTGCATGACGGGGAGAACACATACGGAGTGAAGGAGGAAGGCATAATGTACGGTTCAACGTTCGTGAAGAAACAAGACGAGGTCAACAACGACCTGAAGTACAAGTTCTTGGACTGCAAGAAGGGAAAGAAGGGAAGCGATAAGCGGTATGGAGTGTTGGAGCTGGACCATTCCCCAGATGAATGTGTTCTTGGAAGCACAGTGGATGGCTCGAAGAAGGCGCCGGCGCTGGTTGTGGGAATGTGCGGATACAACGGGGACCACGAGTTTGCGGCGACGCGGGAAGGAAAGGATGTCAAGTTGACATATGTACTCGAAGACGGTACGGAACATGATGGATGGGAGTCGAAGAATGCGACGGGCAAGCTCGTCAAGTCGATCAGGATGGTGAAAGGAAACGGGAAATGGATGGGTCTTGCAGATGTAGAGGAGCTATAAAGAAGTAGGAATCAGTGAATGAAATGAGAAGCGGAAGAAGCGAGGCGGAGAGACATAAACGAGTACAAAGGTAGAGGGGAGGGGAGAGGGGAGAGGGGAGAAGAAGTGGAGAAGGGGGAACAAGGTAGACAAGCTAGAGGGGAATCGACACGGGGCCAGGGTGGAGGGATGGGGAGACTAGTTGGGAGTGGACGAACAGAGGTGAGAAGCAAGGACCAGAAAGCACAGGAGGCAGACGTGGACATGCGCGCCGTGGTGAAAGAGACATGAAAAGTATGATGAGAAGAGAGATTGAACGAGAAACAGATAGGGACAAGGGCAGAGCTTCCAAGGTAAGGAAAAGTAGAGAGGAGACCTTGCAATAGAGAAGAAGAGAAGAAGTATGAAATGCAGGGCACAAGAGGTAGGAGGAGGAAGGAGGAAGGAGAAAGAAGGAAGAACGAAGAACGAAGGGAAGTGATCGGAAGAGTGGAAGATACAAAGTGGAACAGGATCGAATCCAAAGGGAACAAAATGTAATAGAGAAAAAGACCAAGGAGGGCTAGGGAAATAGGCGAGGTGCCAAGACATGTGGGGAAAGGAAATCGAAAAGGAAATGAAAAGTGGAAAGGGGGAAAGAAGAAATGGGTGAGAGAAAAAGAATCGTCATTTGATGGAAGCAAACGAGCCAGTCACATACACCATCAAGGGACTCGAAAAACACAGAGAACAGCACTTTTGACTATGTGCACAACACAGCTAGCTATTGTACATAATCACGAGAATACATGCAGATCCAACCAATATTCGTCATCATGCGCACGAATGCGACTTGGTATAGGATATTCGCGCGCCATCGCAGGAAACGTCTAGGACGTGGGAATCAACATTGTCATTATGAATGAGTCGCGGAAGTATGGGCCGAGCTTTTGAGACTAGTCTGCGCCGTAGAATAACTCAAGAACGTCTGCGTTGAATAAAAGTGAGAATTGTATGGGTTGAAACCCGTGAATGTTTCAGGCGGAACGACTGGGCCCCGTGTAATTGGTGTTGGCATCGATGAGCTCACAGGTGCTGCCGCAGCGGCCGTAGCCAGTGCCAGTACCGTTGACAGTATGTTTGTGTAAAGCTGCATGTCCAGCACGTAGTGAGACGCAGCGGACAATCACGATCTCTGTCGAACAAGGGTATCTAGACAGAGTTTTTTTTATACGCAGACAAAGCATCATGCGTCGAGACTTTTTCAGAGCGAACAGCGTGGATTAGGTGCAAACGTGATTGGTCTGTCAGTGCTCGAACTTTCCAAGTTTCATGTAACAAGCTCGTGCGTACTGTGGCCTTCTAGCACCACACTGTGCCTGACCACACGATCATGTCCAATGAAAGCATCACACACGGTTTCCGCCTTCTCACAGCCAATCAGGTCCTGTCTTTTGCGCGCTCTCTCTCTCTCCGACATGCAAACGCTTTTGGAGATGCAAGAAACTGCCTCTGAGCACAGATTCCGCGCTCAAATAGAAAGGCTCAGGGTCCCAAAATAGGACCTCCATAAAAGGCACATGCACATGGGAGGAACCACTGCGAATTCCGAACGACTTTTCAGCAAACCAATGTGAATGCGTCCATTCACCGCATTGGTGCGTTCGTGGTTTGCGCGGAGGAGTTTCGAGCACAAGACCGGATTTGAACAGGGAAGATTGCGGGGACAAGAATAGAACATGAATATTATGGCACAAGATGAAGTAGCCGTGGTGGTACATGCCCAGTAGGAATAGTTTGGCGTGATAGATGATGCGTATGACATGTTCTACGCCTACAACCACAAGACTGTATTGCGAGAAAACAAAGTCTGCTTGAAACGATGTTTGATGTCAAGACAGAATTAGGCTGAGTGTAGTCCATACGTGGGGATGTCACAGCATCAGTGCAAGACGACTAGGGGGAGGGAGGAATGTAGAAGAATGAAGTAATGCGTCATGGAGGAAGAAGACAGTTTAAAAAGATAAAAAAAAAAGCCGAGAGGCCGAGAGACGAGCAAGTCTCTGCACAGACAAGAGCGACAAGAGCTCAAGGGACAATACAATGAAATTCACAAATATAAACGATGCATATGGCAGGCGACGATGATAGGACAGCGTACAACTGAGGATTGGGTAGACTCCGGCGCAAGAGAAACGAAAGAGGGTAAATAGGAAGAGGCGGGAAAACATGGAGAAAAGACAGGAGGAAGGAGAAGTAGAAAGGGAACAAAGGATATTCGACGGAAGGACACAGGGAAATAGGGCGCATGAACAGAGAGGGAGACGGTGATACACAGATACAGAGTGACGGAGAGACGGGGACAGAACGGAAAAAACGGAGACAAAGCAGGGGGCAGGGATAAGGAGAAAAAGAAGGAAGTAGTAGAAGGGTAAGGAGAGGAAAAAGGAGAGAATAGCAAAGGGAAAGGAAGAACGAGGGGCAAGAAGAGAGAAAAGGAGCAGAGGAATGGTGGAAGAGGTGGGGAAAAGGAGAAGAGGGGGGAGGAAGGGATAGACAAGGGGAACGGAAGGAGGACGAAGAAAAAGGGGGAAGAACATGAGGAGGGGTAAAGAGATCGGTGGATCGGGAGGAGGGAGGAGAGGAGTAGAGAGACATCGACACAGTGGAGAGGAGGGGACAAAAGGGGCAAAATTACTGAGAATGAAGTGAAAGAGGAAAGCGGTGGGAAAGAAATTCTCACACGCAAACTGGAAGACCAACAGAAAGATGTATAGGCATACAGGCATATACATACCCACCTACGTACGTCTAAACACTTGCTAAATCGTGGGATATAATAGTGTGTAGTAGCGTCTCAACAAACCAACCATACAAAATAATCTTCGAGACGTCTCTCGCACGCAAAAGGATCGACTTCAAGCTATAATTTGACAACCACGTATCTTCCCAATCAGATGCACAGAAAGAGCTAGAAAAAAAAAAGCATTGCACAATCCAACTTGTAAACTTCAACTCTCTTGTAATCTGAAATTACGACCTAGTATATAACTTGCCTGGTGCATGATCAATGCATAAGAATCACGAAATGAGTGATATCAAGCTTAAAGAGAACACTGTCTCGATTCGCAATCAAAACTATAGCAATGGCAATCGACGCGAGAGAACAACGCATACATTGGAATAATTCTCCAAAACAAATACCGGCTAACCAGTCTGACAGTGAGAATGGGAGAGGAGCATTCAGACCCATCCAGGATTGTTTCATTGACGATTTCTACACAGAACGCTCGAGAGTCTTGCATTCACACGATACCAAGTGCCTTTCTCAGGCTCAATTGCTACTGCTTCCATTTCGCTCTTCCACGCTGCTCATCCCAGCCATTTTTGATTTTTTGCGCAACCTGTCTCCGCACATATAAAACGTGACTGTCACGGGTATCAAAAGAATAGCCAATCCACCAAGAAGACTGCAACCGCCTTGGATCGTCAGTCGGTTGAACATTTGTGTCGAAAATAACGGGAATGCGCCACCTGCCAATGCGCGAAACAGACCATTGCTAGCATAAGCTGAAGCAGTGTAGACAGGGTACACCTCTCCGAGATACCCCAAGAATCCTTGAAATAACAAAAATACGGCACATTGAAAGACACCATAAGCAGCCAATGAAGCGTAGGGTGGCACACTTTCAAAGGAAGTCCATCCAAACTGACGGTCAATCTCTACGGTCAACATACCCAAAACAAAGAAACAGGAAACAAGATCCCTCCGATGAAGCAAGCGTGCATTCTAAATTCCGGTTTCCACTTCCCTGAACGGAACCACGGCAATACAAGCCATTGGTTGTAAATGCAGTACAGCACCAGTGCAATAGCACAAACAATCCAGCCGGTGATGTAAGCACTGCTTGATTCTCCCAGTGTAAAGTGGTGGCGACCTTGGAATGTCTACTAGTCAGAGCAAATCTGCATACCAATGGAAACGCTTCAAAACTTTCATGAGTACACATGTGATACATACAAGCAGTAGGTAATTCCGTAGACATACGCAATGTACAAGTCGCTAAAAAATAAAACAGGCTCCGTACATGTCATTCGAAGAGGGCGGTACAAGGTCCTGTACGCAAGTTGACTTAGCGATACTTGAGTATCTCTCTCTTCTGCTCGTGAACGGAGCAGCTCATTCCCTGAGATATGCCGTAACTCGATGGCTCGACGCGTCAAAATGGCATCACCATAGGTCTCAGGCATAAGAAAGAAGACAAAAATCCATGTAAGCCCCGTCCCGCATAGAAGCGGCCAGACAATCCAATGCCAGCCTTTCTCTTGCACCGCAAATCCCGAGAGCAATGGACCCATGCCTGGTCCAGCACACGCAGCATACGACCAGAATGCAATGCCATTCATGAATCCGCCATCTAAATTCCACAAGTCTGCCATGGTGGCTCCTCCCGTCGCAAGGACAGGGCTGCCTAGAAATCCAGCAATGAATCTCAGCACCATGAAACCTGCAACATTGTTGCACAGTGCCGTGGGTATCTGCATGATCACGAAAAGTCCAATACTGATTACGTAGGGCCAATTGCGCCCAATACGTGCTACCTCAGTCAATGGCGACAGCACCATAGGCCCTAGGCCATATCCCCATACAAATAAAGAAATGCTCAAGGAAGCAACAGTTGGCGATATACGAAACTCTTTGCTAAATTCTGGTATGCCAGGCACGACAATGCTGCTGCCAAGATAGACGAACACCGTCATTACACAGACCAAAAATGAGACAAAACACTTATATGAAAAAGTCCAGTTTTTTGGATTATCGGGATCGGCCTCGTCTACCCAGTCAACATACTGTCTTTTGCTGGACACCTTTTCCCGGCCAAACGCCTCCCATACATCTCTGTGTCTCCTGTCGAGCGTGCAGAACCAACGACGTCCAGAAACAAAATAAATGATACTCCCAAACGCAGTGGTGTGAGGCATTGAGGCGACGTTTGGAAGACACCCTAGTGCCTATTTATGCCATTAGGCCGTCACCTCATAGGTTTGACAGAATCTGGTACTTCAACTTTCAGCTTCAAGCACGTAATTGAGCCTTTCCTGACGTGACCGACTGATCTTGACGTTACGGTGCGGTCCAATCGCCATTCACGCGAAATGCCACGTGCACTGGCTGCGACCTGGTGGAGTGTATACATCCTAGCAGGCAGCTCCAGTATGCGCACGTGCCATTCGAGCAAGCGAGCTAACAGCCCTAACTCATTCTCTTACCGCCTGGCTCGCCACCGTACCAGCTCGACTTAGAGCCGCCTATGCACTTGCGCGCGGTCCACCTCAGTGATCCCGCGCCAAAAGAAAAGAGAAGACATAAGGAAGCCCTTTGACCGCATATCCGACATTGACAACCCTATTGCCGCATGTAGTGGCAAGCGCGTCTTTGTGCACCTTCTCTCAACGCCGCTCTCCAACACGCTCGAGATCTTTCGCCACAGCACCGCTCGTCGCGCATTGGCCGTGCTTGCCAGGCCCCTCGTGAGCATTGGTATATTCGCGTGCTGTATGTGCCGTGCCTGTTTCTCTAACGACTTTCGTTTCCATGTATACTCTTGCGACCGGCTGGTCCGAATTAGCGACACCTCGTTCTACTTGCTCCGCCGCTTGTTGGATTCTGCCATTTCTCGGATGAACAGGTAGTAGTGCATGTCGCGCCCAGGGCTGCTTGCAGTCCCCGCACCAGCATGCCGCTCCGTTCTTGACGGCCAGGCTTGATGAGTACCTCGCGCTCTACCTCGACGTGTGCACTCCGCTGGACATACTTATACAGCACGTCGTGCACGCCGGCGTGACCCAGTATCTGTCCGTGGCATTATCCGTCATGGCAGTTTCTTTCCACGCATAAACTTGCGGCGAACCAGTTCATAATCTGCTCTCGAACACATTGCTTGACGGGCCGATGGTGCCACAAACGAGTGGCCCCTGAGGCCCAGGCCGCCGCACCGCAACAGGAGTGCAAACACCGGGGGATCGGAGATAAGGGAGATAGAACTGCGCCGAAAGTAAGGTAAAGCGCGTGCAAGACCGCGGTCCTGGCGCTTGTAGATCGGTTCACGCTGTTACTGACAAGGTCCGCTGTGTCCAGCCGCAGGAGACGCGTATTCCCCCCAGCCAGGCACCGCGACAGGATAAGCCACGCTAACTGTTTGGGTTGCTCGCGCAGGGCTAGCAGGACGCGCTCAACGCGCTTGATCTTGGCCATCCCGAAGGCCCAACGGAACGTCGCACTGCCGAGTGCGTTGCCCAGCAGCTCCGCGCGCGAGGCCCGATGTTCACCAGTGGCGTACACGAGCTCTTGTCCGATTGAGCAGCAGCCTTGGCACCGCTTGTCGCGCGACCTCGGCTGCCACACCCACCGTGTCGATGCCACTCTTTGACAGACTCACTACACCGGCCAGGTATGCCATGACCTGGTGGACCGTCCCAAAGCGCTCTTGCAACGTCTCCAGGAACACTGGCATGCCGAGTGAGAAGAGCACAGGTGCGAGTGGATCGCTTTGGCAGTAGGCCTCGCTGGACTGGAGGAACAAGACATGACAACACTAGCTGTCCCAATACTTGGTCCCTACCTGCGTTTTGGGGCGATGGCCACCAGTGGTGTAGCCTGCTTGCAAGCCTAGCGCGGGCCGCTCGGCACAGCACCGAGCAGTGTTCGCGATATGGTTCGGTCATGGCACGACGTGACGAACATTTGTACGTTACTGAACATAGCAGTGATAGTAGTTTTGTGTATATGGGTGAATTTCGAGCGAACAAGGGCGACAGAGGAGGGCCGCAGTAGTCATCGAGCGGCGATGGCGCGGGAGGCGTCCTCACGTACATGAGGGAGAAGGGGGGAATGCGCTAGCAAAAGACGAGGCGAGCGGACAGAGATAGGAACGCGCTCATCATTTCCAAGACGTTAAAGGGCCGGTAGAGGATTCCTGCGCAGTGAAGGAGCTCTACGGCGACGAATTGAGGATGACTGAGAGTGTGACGAGAGCGCGAATAACGCCGACCCAAGACGGGGCAGGTGCGGGATAAAGTTGCGGAAGTGGAGGATTTAACGTGCAGGGAAAACCGACCTGGCCTCAGGAGACTGCGGCCTAGAGCGTGTCACTAGGGGCGATTCGAGCTGTGACACTTGAGAAGCGTGCTAATAAGAGACCCCTAACCATATTGCCAAAGTGATGCACTCAAAAAAAAAGACCTGGTGAGCGAAACCGAGAGGCCCCATAAACATGCCCTATATGGCCACGTGACGACCTCTGACCTCCGGCCAAGATTGAGCCCGTCACCTGAACTGACAATAGAGTCAGTCCTCGGAAAGGAGAGGATAATTGAGATACAGCTTCGAGAAGATGAGACAATCTAAAAACCGCCATAAACTTGGGTATGATTGAGTACATGTGATGTAGGGGTGAGCCAGGGGCAATCAAGAGAAGAAGAGGACATAGGCGAAAGAGGCGACGAAAGGGTGCTGTGCCAGGCTTCTCGAAGGTTGAATATAGTGCGTGTTAGGTAATGGCACACAAGGAAAATGGATGTGAATAGAATGAAGGAGCAACTGGTATAGACATTGAGCCTGGAGACTAGGGGCGGGCGAGGGACCGTGATAGGAGGCAAGGTTATGAGGTATCAAGAACATAGAAGAAGGAGTTGAAGGAGACGAGGGGGGTGCTAATGCTGATAATGAAATTGAGGGAATATTGGAATGCGAGAGAAAGCGACATGAGAGGTAACGCGGAGGATGAAGGAGTAAGAAGAAAAGAAAGAGGTTGGCCAGGAAAAAATTAGGACAGAAAAGGGATACGAGAGAAAGAGTTACGACGATGGAAACTGCGACGCCAGAGGATTGCAACGGGGTAAATATAAGAAGAGTAGGGAAGAGTATAAGGGACCCCAGAGGCGACTTGAGCCCCCCCAACGGAGACCGCAGGAGCTGCCTCGTGGCGTCCACGTGCCATATTTGAGGAAGCAAGGCCCCGAAAAGCTGGATGGATGTACACGCCTGCATTGGGCTGGCACGACGACGTCCACATGGAGGGGGGGGTGACGATAATTTAGAGCCCCAAGTACAAGCATGCTAAGGAGATGACAAATACCGGCCGAGATGTTTTGAGAAGGAGTGACCTGATGGTAAGAGTAGATGATGACATGGAGGTTAACACAATGACTCGCGAAATGAGCACTATAAGATTCACGAAGGCATAAATCTGGGAGCACGTCAAAGTCGAAGTACGATGAGGTGTTTCTTGACAGGGGTCTTACAACTTGGGTGACTTTCAGGGCTTAAGTAGTTAGTGTGAGTGTGAGTGATAGTGTGAGTGATAGTGATAGTGTGAGTGATAG
>ERZ500978.378-NODE-378-length-10205-cov-4.195172_pt1 | contig 10205 bp, 10 predicted proteins | sample MGYA00248870_ERZ500978 | MGnify/ENA primary metagenome ERZ500978 (study PRJEB25958, sample SAMN03398513) | human skin metagenome | study: EMG produced TPA metagenomics assembly of the Human Skin Microbiome Metagenome (human skin metagenome) data set. | reverse complement strand
ATGTTATTGGTTACAATATGCTTATGTAAATTCTAGTGCTCGACCTTATAATTGCACTAGTTTTTGTTTTTTGGTTTTTGGTTTTAATCGGGTATGGCTGGCGGGCTGTTAATAAGCTGGCATCAAAATATTTAGTAATTTATATTTAGTGACTTATATTTAGTAATTTGGATGGTTGGGGAAGCATAACTTTATGGAAGGCTCGATTGATCTCGTTAGTTTGGTAACGCACGCCAGTATTTTCGTCAAAATTATCATGGGTATTTTATTATTTGCTTCTTTATTGTGTTGGGTCACTATTTTTCGTTTAAGTAGTCGCTTGGCAATTGCCACGCGCGCCGATAATTATTTTGAGAAAACCTTTTGGTCCGGGGTTGAATTGCCAACCCTATACAAAGGCGTTCAAGGTAATCCTGATAGAAGTGGACTTGAGCAAATCTTTTTTATTGGCTTTAGTGAGTTTTTAAAACTGCTCAAAAACACCCAAGCCCGTAGCGACGTCATTGAAGGCGTCGAGCGCAAACTTCGCGTTGGCTTGGGGCGTCAGCAACTCGAGCTTGAGCAAGGATTGCCGTTGCTAGCCAGTATTGCCTCGGTCTCGCCTTATATCGGTCTGCTTGGTACGGTCTGGGGGATTATGACGGCTTTTATGGGCTTATCGACTTCTGCGCAAGCCACACTGGCTGCGGTTGCCCCTGGTATTGCCGAAGCCTTGATTGCCACGGCGCTCGGGTTGTTTGCTGCGATTCCAGCGGCACTGGCTTTCAACCACTTTACCGCAAAAAACGATAAAGTTTATCAAAGTCGTAGCCTGTTCTGTGATGAGATGACAGGCATGTTGTTGCGACAAACTGTGGATACGGCTACCAATTTACCGACGGGGATGAATTCACCTGCCATGATGCCACCGCTCGCTCGCTAGATAAACGCTAAATGCTAAATGAATGTTAGATAAATTTTATTGAACAACTTGACACTATGAAAGCAAACCCTTACAGCCGTAACCGTCCTCAAAAACTCAATGCAGGTATGAATGTGGTGCCTTATATTGACGTTATGTTGGTGCTGCTTGTTATATTTATGGTGACCGCGCCCATGCTAACGACGGGAGTGGATATTGATTTGCCAAAAGCGCAAACCAAATCACTGCAGCAAGGCACGCAGTTACCGGTGATTGTGTCACTAAAATCTGATGGGCAGCTATATTTAAGTACCCAAGACAAAACCGATGAGCCGATGAGCGAAGAGGCACTAATCGCCACTTTGAATAATTTACAATCTCAGCCTCAATACCAGTTCGATGGTAAACCCAATGTCAATGTGATGATTAATGCCGATCAAAATAACCAATATGGTGATATTATCCAATTGATGGCAAACTTGCAGCAAGCGGGCATCCAAAAGGTTGGCTTGTTAACGGCACCGCCAAAAGCAGCCAGCAAGTAGCCTTTTAATCAAGTGGCTTTTTAATGAAGTAGCTTTTTAATCAAGCAGCTTTCTAATACGATGACCTTTTAATTTTTGATTGAATATTTTTGGTAGAATAAGGAAATACTGAGACGATGTATGCTGAAGTGACCTCAGTCTATGTACCCGTCAAAACACCCGATTACCCGGTATGGGCGATTGTTCTCAGTGCCATTGCCCATGCGTTGGTGGTTGGGTTATTGTTTTTCTTTTATCATAACGCCCTGCCCGCGCCCATGGAAACCTCGTTGATTACCCCTGAGCAGTTGTCGGCAATGCAAGGGCAAATCAAAGCCAACCAACAAAATGCGCTGGCGCAAAACCAAGCCACGGCTGGCGAGATGGCTGGTGCGCCCACACCGTCTTTAAATTCCCAAACCCTATCCACTGTGCCAATGAACACGCCCCATTCGACATCAACCAATCAAATTGAAACGGTTAAAAATACGTTAGCCGCCAAGCAGGCGCAATGGGAAAAAGAGCAGGCGCTGTTTGCTGAAAAGCTAGACCGAGAAGTAGCAGCTGAAAGACAGAGCGTGATTGATGAATTAAACCAGCGCAATGAAACCCAGCAGCGAAATTTGCAAGATTATAAAATTGCCGAAAGCAATATTGATGAGGTAAAAAACGAAATACGCGCCAACAATGCCGCCTACAATAAAAATCTCAATGCCAATAGCGAGCGGCAAAGTGACAATAATATAAAATCACTGGATTTGGGTAAAGATGGTCAATCTACAGGTGCAGCGCAATCGCAATCATTTGGTGGTCAAGGTTCTAGCAGACGTGGTGGTGCATCGGGTGGGAGTTCGGCAGGCTATGTCAGCCAAGTCATGGCGATGATTGATTCAAATTGGAATGTACCAACCAATAGTAATGGCAATTCATTAACGGCGTCATTTAGCATTGCTGCGGACGGTACAATTAGTAATATCACTATTCGCGGCAGTAGTGATGCCGCTTTTAAAGCAAGCTTACAACAAGCAATCAACCAATCAAGTCCACTGCCACCCCCACCCAATGGCGCAAGAACCATGACAGGCAACTTTAAAGCTAAATAGTAAAAATAAGTAGTAAAGCTAAGTAGTAAAGCTAAGTAGTAAAGCTAATAGTGTTGTAGCGCTTAGTCTTGCCCAGTCTTTTTTGGCGATCAAAACAATGCTATTATCTGAAAACCACTTTTTTAATAATTATAAATATTGCAGGCTAATTATGAACAAAACTTTTTTTAAAGCGGCAGTCATTGCCCTGGCTACCACTGCGATGCCACCTCTAGCAAACGCTGCCGATAACGTTGACTTTACCCTAGTCAAGCAGGCACCACGCTCTAACTTGCAAGTCGCCATCGTACCATTTGCTGGCGCAGAGAGTATCTCAGCGATTGTCACCAATGATTTGACCAATTTGGGGCAATTTACCTTAGACAGCAATTTACCAGAGCGACCTCATAGCAGTAGTGAAGTCACTTTGCCTGTCTGGCAGCATAACGCCGTGCCTTATTTGGTGGTCGGCAATACGCGCAGCAATCGGGGTAATGTTGAAATTAATTTTGAAGTGATTAATGTGGCGACAGGCGAGGTGATGCAGGGTCTGCAAACCGTCACCAGCAAAAATAACTCGCAAAGTTTGCGTATGGCAGGGCATAAGGTTGCTGACCGTATCTATGAGATATTGACAGGCATCAAAGGCGATTTTTCTGGGCGTATTGCGTATGTGGTGGAAACAGGCAAGCCTAAAAACCGTGTGTCACGTTTGGTCATTTCTGATGTGGACGGCTTTAACCCAAAAGTGATTTATGAGCTTAACGGTACCATTAAAACCCTAAATACCTCTGCTGACAATCAAACCTTTACTTTCCAAGTTCAGCCCGACACGCTAGGCTATCCGCAGGTCATGTCTGCCAATATTGTCAGCGGGGCAGTCAGCAATTTGACGAATTTTAAAGCCATGAACTATGGCGCATCCGTGAGTAAAGATGGTCGCGTGATATTTAGTAGCAGTTTTGAGAATGGCATACCGCAGATTTATTTGGCGCAAGGTGGCAATTCTCGTCGCTTGACCAATGACCCTGTGGGGGCTATTTATCCTAGTTGGGCGCCTGATGGGCAATCATTTGTCTATACTTCAGATAGAGCCGGTGGTAAAAAAGGCGGTAATAAAGGTCAAATTTATCTATACAATCTGGCAACCGGTAGTGAGCAGCGCTTGACGGGCGGCGGACTGAGCAGCATGGGGCGCATCAGCAATGATGGTAAAAAAATGTCCTATTTGTCGGGTGCCAATCAAGGCGTAGTGATGGATCTGGGTTCGCGCTCGGTAACTGCTGTAAATAACGTTGGGTTAAGTGAAGCCCCAGGTGTCTCACCCAATGGACAACACTATATTTACTCCAATAAAAATGTCATTACCATTGTATCCAATGGCAAATCCATCAGCATTAGCCCATCCCAAAATGGCGTACCCAATGGCTTGATTTATGGACCACTTTGGCTCAATCCAGACGCCAATAATGTTTTACCTTAACCAAGCTACAAATAACATGAAGCATGTTTATCTCTTACCCCGTTTATGGTGCGCCGCTGTTATGGCAATTGTCATGGCAATTAGCTTGGCGATGACAGGCTGTCAGACCATGCGCTCGCCATCAACAAACCTATCTAGCACCTCCTTGCAAAGTTCGACCTCACTGCCCAAAGTGGTAGCGACTGCGCCAACCAATTTGCCGCACATGGATGCTAGCCAGCTGTCAGGCAAGTTGATTTTTATTTATTTAACCGGATTTGGGGAAAATCGCCAAGCGCAGCTGATTGAAACCCAAATCGATGGCAGCGACCCAAAGACTTTGTATAAGGTCAATGGGACGATAATGAGCTTATCCGCCAGTCGCTTAGGCGACCGCCTGATTTTTACGGTTCAAGCAGGCAAAAGTTATCCTAAAGTTGTTATCCTTGATAGAGCGACTTTGCAAGTCACTGAGATTTCTGGGGTGTCTGGGGTTTCTGGGGTTTCTGCCAAACGTACTCATAATTTTAGCGGCGCAATCTCCCCCGATGGGCGCCAATTGTTACTAGCAAATAGCCAACTGGGCAATCCAGAGATTTTTTTGACCGATAGCAGCGGCAATGTAAAACAACAACTGACCCATCAACCAGCAATTGATTTAGCCCCTGTGTGGCTGCCCGATGGCAAGTCATTTATATTTACGTCGGATAAAGCCAAATTTTTACAACCGCAACTTTATCAATACTATTTTGCAAAACAACAATTTTTGCCTTTAAACTTGCCTGGTAAAACCAATGCCATCGCTCGGATTAGTCCCTCGGGGCGTTTGATCACTTACGTCAGCGATAATAGCCAAGGCAGACTCGTAGATATGGCAACTAAAAAAAGCATCGCTATCAATAATGAAGGATTGGCTGAACCTGCCAACTTTTCGCCCGATGGCAACTATTTACTTTATTCGGCAAAAAACCGCATAAAAATCATCCCAGTACCGAATTTTGAGACGTTGACACCACAGCAGTCCCCTGTTAGCTGGACGATCGAGTTTACCGATAGCAATCACCAACCATTTACCATTCGAGAGCCGATTTGGGTAAACTATTAATTATCAATAACAATCAATTGAAATTCTACTGTATGACCCGATAAAAAAAGTAATCATCATTGAGGGAAAATTATAATGAACCTAGAAAAACCAACAGATGCTCACACACCTGACCCAGCCAACCCACAATTTGGTAGTGGGGCGAATGGTTATCCATCAGCGTTACCGCAATACACGCAGCTTAGTCAAAACTTACCGGTGACCCAAAGCCAAATCAGTTATAACCACATTACTTATGCGCTTGCGCTGTTTAGTTATTTTACCGCGGGACTGACTTGGATTATTCCGATTGTGATGAATTATTTAAAGCGCGATGAGGCAAGGAACACGTGGCTTTATAGTCACTTTGATTGGCAAATCAAAACGTTTTGGTACAGTATATTTTTTTGGGTGATTGGTTTTGTCATGGTGATTTTTGCGACTGGCGGGCTATTTTTTGGCGCCGCCTTTGATAGCAATCGTACGATGGGTGGCAGCTTTATTGTCGGTGCTTTAGGCGGCTTGATAATCGTCGCCACAGTCTTATGGCATCTGTATCGCATTATTCGTGGTTGGATTGCGTTGGCAAATGGTCGAGCTGTGCCTTAGCCTTCGATATAGCAGTTAAGGCAAAGAAAATTGCAGGTGTTTATTTAGTGTCAACACTGATATAATAGCTTTTCTGATTTTGACGAGATAGTCATCACACAGCGCGTTCACGGGTGCTATCTCTCAAGCTAATAGGTTAGTTCTGCTTGTATAAAGGGCAGAGTCAATTAGATTCACCCATGCAATGTGAGTGCTTATTCAACTATGTATGCCTTTCTTCGTCCGTTCTTATTTAACACCGATCCTGAAAAAGCCCACGAAATCACGTTATCGTTACTCGAAAAATCGCAAAAATTTGGGATGCTCGGGTTTTTGTACGGTAAACAAGAACTAACAACCGAATGTATGGGGTTAACCTTTACCAATCCGGTTGGTTTGGCAGCCGGGCTTGATAAAAACGGCGAATATATCGATGCGTTAGCGGCATTGGGTTTTGGCTACATCGAAATTGGTACGATTACCCCAAAACCACAGCCTGGCAATGACAAACCCCGTCTATTTCGTATCAAAGAAGCCCATGCCATTATCAATCGCATGGGATTTAACAATAAAGGCGTCGATTATCTCATTGAGCAAGTCAAGCGTGCAAAATATCAAGGCATTTTGGGTATTAATATTGGCAAAAATGCCAGCACGCCGGTTGAAAATGCCCTAGATGACTATATTTATTGTCTAGAGCGAGTGTATCCTTACGCGTCTTATATTACGGTGAATATCTCCTCTCCCAATACCAAAAACCTGCGTGACTTGCAAAGTGGTGATGCGCTCACGGCGCTGCTTGATGGTATCAAATCACGTCACAGCCAACTGGCTACCCAGTATCAGTATTATGTACCATTGGTGCTGAAAGTTGCCCCAGATTTGGAAGAGGACCAAATTGATTATATTGCTAAAGAATTGGTGCGTTTTGATATTGATGGGCTGATTACCACCAATACCACCTTAAGCCGTAACGGGGTAGAAGATTACAAAACCAGTCAAGAAGCAGGCGGGCTATCAGGTCGACCACTCAGTCACCGCAGTACCCAAGTCCTTGAGCAGTTTGCCGAACGCTTACCAAGCTCAGTTGCGCTTATTGGCGTAGGCGGCATTGACAATGGTCAACGTGCGGTTAAAAAGATTGAAGCAGGTGCAGATTTGATTCAGCTCTATAGTGGTTTGATTTATGAAGGACCTGAGCTCATTCAAACCTGTGTTGAAGCCATTGACGGTTATCGTCTAAGCCAACATTCACCCGCTACTTTGTAAATCCCATGATACGAGCTTGACCCGATGACTTTGTTAGATATGGTAGTGTTGTTTGTATTGTTTATGGGGTTGTGGCAGGGATTTAATAATGGCTTGATGCGCTCACTGGTGGGCATGTTTGGTTGGCTATTGGCACTGCTGCTCGCCAGTTATTTGGCAAAACCTTTAGCGCCGTTTTTTGTGTCGCTGACTGGCTCAACCCCCCTTAGTATCATTGCGGCATTTTTAGCAATTGGCTTATTTGTTATTGTGGGACTGCAGATTGTATTGTGGGTGATGAGTAAAACCTTGCAGGGGCTTAGACTAAGCATCCTAGATAAATTGGCGGGCGCGGGGTTTGGCTTGGTCAAAAATTTGGTCATTGTGTTGATGGTGCTGAGTTTATTGGCGCCTTTTGTCAGTCAACGTGACTTTTGGCAGCAGTCTAAGTTTGCCAATGCGCTACTGCCACTGGCACCTTTTGCAAAGCAAATCACCCAACAGCTTGCTACCACGCTCGGTAAAACCGCTGCCGATAAAATGGGTCAATAGTGGGGCAAATGGGTCAATAGTATTGGTAAGTTTGACTGACGGCTAAAGTATTGTCAGCCGGCAAAAAAGCTAGTTTCATTCAATTTTCATCAGGTCTCTTTTCATCAGGTCTCATAGCCATCGGTGAAAAATTAAAGGGGTAAAATATGTGTGGAGTTGTCGGTATAGCCGCTCACAGTGAAGTTAATCAAATGCTATACGATGCGCTGACTATGCTGCAGCATCGCGGGCAAGATGCCGCGGGTATTGTGACATGTCAAGATGGCCGTCTGTTTTTGCGTAAAGAAAATGGCATGGTGCGCGATGTGTTTATGACCCGTCATATGATGCGTCTTGTCGGTCATCAAGGCATCGGGCATGTACGCTACCCAACGGCTGGTACGTCTAGCAGTGCGGAAGCTCAGCCTTTTTATGTCAATTCGCCGTATGGTATTACCTTAGCGCATAATGGTAATTTGACCAACGCCGAAGAGATTGCCAAAGAACTGTTTATGGAAGATATGCGCCATATTAACACCGATTCTGATTCAGAAGTCTTGCTCAATGTGCTAGCGCATGAGATGCAAAAACTCGGTATCCAGCATCCAAGTCCCGACGATATTTTTGAAGCGATGACATCCGTCTACAAACGTATCGAAGGCGCGTATGCGGTAGTCGCTATGATTACGGGCTATGGTATTTTGGCATTTCGTGACCCCAATGGTATTCGTCCGCTGATTTTTGGTCAACGATTAGCGGAAAATGGCGGCTTTGAATATGTGGTGGCCTCTGAGTCAGTTGCGTTAACCGCATTGGGTTTTGATATTGTTCGAGATGTGAAGCCCGGTGAAGCGATTTTTATTGATGAAAACAATAACTTCTTTAGTCGCCAATGTGTCGAAGCCAAAGAGTTTAGACCTTGCATTTTTGAATACGTCTATTTTGCCCGCCCAGATTCGATTATTGATAATATTTCTGTTTATAAAGCGCGTATGCGTATGGGTGAGACTTTGGCGCAGAAAATCATCAAAGAATGGGGCGAAGATCACGGGATTGATGTGGTTATTCCTATTCCCGATACCTCACGTACTTCTGCGATGGAGCTTGCGCAGCATCTAGGCGTAAAATACCGTGAAGGTTTTATGAAAAACCGCTATATCGGTCGCACCTTTATTATGCCAGGTCAACAGCAGCGCAAAAAATCGGTACGTCAAAAATTAAGCGCGGTGCCGTTTGAATTTAGAAATAAAAACGTATTGTTGGTCGATGATTCAATTGTACGTGGCACGACTTGTCACGAGATTATCCAAATGGCACGGGATGCAGGCGCCAATAATGTGTATTTTGCCAGTGCCGCGCCACCGGTCAAATATCCCAATGTGTATGGTATTGACATGCCAGCGCGCAATGAGCTGATTGCCTCAGGTCATAGTGTGGAAGAAGTGTGTAAAATTATCGGCGCGGATCGTTTGATATTCCAAGATTTGGATGATTTGATTGAAGCGGTACAAGACAAACACAGCGATGCCAAAAAATTTGATTGTTCGGTATTTGACGGCAAATACATCGCCGGTGGTATTGATGAAGACTACTTGGATGAGTTACAGCGTAAACGCAGTGATAAAGCCAAACAGAAAAAATCTGGGATACAAGACGTGGCTGATACGCCTGTGGATATCGTCGGGGTGCAAACCGAGGTGTAAAATATCCTTTATAAAAAAAGCCCAAGTAGGGCTTTTTTTATGGCTATTGAAAACCTATCAGATTTAGTAGCCATAAAAACCCATTAAGGCTAGCAATCCCCACCAGCATACTTAGCAGTAATTGCTTTTTCCAATGATAGCTGAGCAACACCACTATCAGCGCTAATATCTCTGCCACAAGTAATGGCGATAAGCCCAGACTCATACTCATAGCGTTGGGCATAGCCTTGGGCTGCTGCCAATGCAAGGAAGTTAAAATCAACAGCGTCATCACCGATAACGGCAATGCTTTATTCACCGCGAGCAACAAGGGGACATCCAATAATCGCTTTGGCAAAATTATCGGGGTCAAGCGGGTGAGTAAAGTCACTAAAGCCATGGCAAAAGTAGCGGCGACTAAATAAAAGTTATCAGGTGGTGTGTTCATAATATTCTAACGATTAATCAAATAAATTTTTCTATAGGTGAACTGTCAGAGAGCTTGCTGATGAGTGGATTTATTGCCCATCAAAAAATGGATGATAATGAGTGCCAAACTCCCGCAAATCGCTGATAGTAGCAACCAATCGGATGTAAAATAAAACGCCGTTGTGAATGCAATGATGGCGATGAAGATGGGGTAATACGCCTTGACCGCTTTAAACTGCTCATAGGCTAAAATAGCAAATAAGCACACTAACGCAAAATCCAAATGGGGTACCCAATCATTGAGCCCTGCACCCAGCAAAATGCCCAATATGGTACCGATAACCCAATAACACTGATTGAGCAAGCTCACCGGTAGTATCAGCCTTTGGCGTTCATTTTCATGAAGGGTGGTTAACACGGAAAAAGTTTCATCGGTTAACGCAAACAAGCAATAAAATCGACTGATAGGATTGGTTGGTAATTGTTTTAACAAAGGAATGGCATAAAAAGCGTGGCGCAAATTTATCGCTAAGGTATTGCTGGCGATGGTTGAGATTCCAACCCCGCCCGCTAACAGCGTAATAGAAGCATATTGCGCCGCACCCGCGTATAACACCACACTAGATAAAATCGCCGCCCATATAGGAAGTTTTGCTGCCACAAACAACACGCCA
>ERZ500978.377-NODE-377-length-10233-cov-7.115936_pt1 | contig 10233 bp, 4 predicted proteins | sample MGYA00248870_ERZ500978 | MGnify/ENA primary metagenome ERZ500978 (study PRJEB25958, sample SAMN03398513) | human skin metagenome | study: EMG produced TPA metagenomics assembly of the Human Skin Microbiome Metagenome (human skin metagenome) data set. | reverse complement strand
AGGCAATTGGTAACGTATCTGCTGCTACCGGTAAAGGTTCTCTTGCTATGGGGCACTCAGCGACTGCAACGGGCAATCGTTCCATTGCTATTGGTTCCGCTGATATCGACAATGCTGGAAATACTGGCAATCAGCAGGGGACTGTTTACCAGACTCAGGAACAAACCCTATCAACAGGTAAAGACTCCATTGCATTTGGTGCGGCTGCTAAGGCAACTAAGGATCACACTTTAGCAATTGGTGCTCATTCGAATGCTGAAGGTGTCAATGCCATTGCTATAGGTAGCAACAATAATGCTACTGGCAATCAATCCATTTCTATTGGTACTGGTAACACGGTAGTAGGTAATAATTCGGGTGCAATTGGTGACCCAACGACTATCACAGGCTCGGGTACTTATTCAGTGGGTAACAACAATGGCACGGTTACTGCTAACAATGCTGGCGTGTTCGGTAATAACAATTCATTGACTGGTGATAATAGCCGTATTGTTGGTAATACAAATAATGTCAGTGGCACTAATACGTTTGTTATGGGAAATAACGTTACCGCCACTGCCGCTAATAACGTGATTTTGGGTAACAGTAGTAGTGAGTCGTCAGCCACTACAACTAATGGTGCACCGAATCAGATTACCTCAGGTACTGTCAATAATGTAACTTACGGTAGCTTTGCAGGAACAGCAACAGGTATCGTGTCGGTAGGAGCTAAAGGGGCAGAACGTCAAATTATCAATGTTGCACCAGGCAAAATTGCATCAGATTCAACCGATTCGATTAATGGCAGTCAGCTATATGCAGTGGCTAGCAAGCTTGGTGAGCAAGTTGAGAATACTTATTTCCATGTGAATACCGGCACCAATGCAGGTACAGGCAATGCAACGACCAACTTAGGTAAGATCACAGATGCAGCTGGTGCACAAGCGACAGGTGCGTTAACCGCAGGTATCAATACCATCGCAACCGGCAAATCGTCTGTTTCTATCGGTGATAAGGCACAGGCAAAAGCTGATAATGACATCGCCATCGGTAACCTAGCGGGTTCGGGTCGTGGTGACAAGGGCAGTAACTTTACCGCAGGTACGACATTTGCCGCAGGGACGGTTTATTCTGGTGGAACCACGCAGACAGTTACATCTATCGCTACCAACAACGGCATCTCTATCGGTCAAAATGCTGGTACAAACTCAACGGGCGTGAATAACACCATGATCGGTACTGCTGCCGGTGAGCAGCTGTTTGGTGATAACACCGTGACCATCGGTACCAATGCTAATAACTACCGTGTCAATGGCTTCTCAAACGGTCAGGTCAATACCAACAATAACACCGTAGATGCTCTGTCAGGCAACACTAAAAACGCCGCCAATGCCGTAAACCGCAGCCGTAAATCGGTAGCTATCGGTAACAATGCCATGACTTATGATGACAGCAACATCGCCATCGGTGATGGTGCCAAATCATTGGGCGCAAGCAGTATCGCCATGGGTACAGGTGCGCGTGCCGGTATGGCGTATGCGACCGTAGGCGGTGTCGCTCGTGGTGATGGCGGCTCGATCGCCATCGGTAAGAACTCGGTCGCTCCACTCGAAGGCGATCTGTCTATCGGTGTCAATACCGGTAGCCGTGTCAACCAAAATACGATCCCAGCCCACCAAATGACAACCACCAGAAACATCAGCGTCGGCTATGATGTGGGCGGTAATGTCTATGGCTATACCAACACAGTGATCGGTACCAGTTCAGGCAGCAATATCGGTACTGCCGCTGTGCCAAACTACGCCAATGTCGCCATCGGTGATCAGGTCGGTAAAGGTATCCGTGGTAATAACAATGTCAATATCGGCTACCAAGGCGGTAACAATATTACCAGTAACTCAAATACCAGTATTGGCTCTCGTTCAGGCTCACATGTCAGCGGTGCTAATAACGTAACCACCGGTACTTTCTCTGGTAACTATGTCAGCGGTACCGACAACTGGGCAGCTGGTGTGGAGTCTGGTACGCATGTGGGTGTGCTAAGCAATGCTTCTAGTTTGAATATCAACGACAATCAGTTTTATGCAGGTAGCACCCAATTAGTCAAACGCAGCGCCACTGCCAACGTGGCGGCAGGTAAAAACGCTGGTCAATATATCAACGGCAGTAGAAATATCGCCTTTGGTCAAAATGCTGGTCAGTATGTCGGCCATAAAGGCACAACATTTGGTGCGGTCAGTAATAACAACATCGCCATGGGCGAAAAAGCCGGTCAATATATCGAAGGTAGCGATAACTTTGCCGTAGGCTTGGAAGCAGGTCGTGGCACAGGCACTGATGCGACATTGACCCGTCATCGTTCAATCAGCCAAGGCTTTAAAGCGAATGCCTATACCAATGACAGTATTGCCATCGGTAGCAACTCTGTAGCAGGTGTGCAGTCTGCTAATGGTGCAGGCAAAATCAATGCCATCGCTATCGGTACTGGCGCACAAGCGACTGGTAAGCAGTCGATCTCTATCGGTACGGGTAATGTCGTCAGCGGTGATAACTCAGGTGCATTTGGTGATCCGACCACCATCAGCGGCACAGGCTCATACAGCACCGGTAACAACAATACCATCACCACCAATGATACATTTGTCGTAGGTAGTAATGTCACCAAAACGCTAGACAACTCAGTATTCCTAGGTAAAGATGCTGCGTACACCGCCAAAGGTGCTTCTACAGACGGCGTAGAAAAAGTCTCTGATGCCAAAGTTGGCGGTATCACCTATGCTGGCACAAGCTTTGCTGGTCAAACACCGGTGGGCGTGGTGACTGTTGGTGATGTCGGCAAAGAGCGTCGCATCCAAAATGTGGCAGCAGGTCTGATTTCTGCGACTTCAACCGATGCCATCAATGGCAGTCAGTTGTATGCGACTAATGCCAAACTGGGCAATGTGGCCAATACCGTGGTGGAAAACTTCGGTGGTAATGCCACTTTGGATGCAGATGGCAACATTACATACACTAATATCGGCAATACCGGTAAAGACAATATCCATGATGCGATTCAGGCCGCTACCACAGTAGTGAAAGCGGGTACTAATGTTGTTGTGGATGAAGCGACCAATGCAACTACTGGTCAAAAAGAATACACCGTCAATGCGTGGGATACGACTGTATCGGCTGCTGCAGACAGTGCTGTTACTGTAACACCAACCATTGATGATACCAACCGTATCCGTGCGTATGAAGTGAAGGTAAATACCGACGGCAATACCATTAAAGTAGAAAATGGCCAGCTGACCGCGAATACCACACCTTTAGCCACTACCGACGGTAAGGTTGATGCTCCTGCCAATGCAGATGCACTGGCAACTGCAGGTGACATCGCTAATGCGATTAACAACTCTGGTTGGAAAGCAACATCAGGTGCAACAGGTTCAGGTGTTGTTGATGGCACGACAGAAGAGCTAATCAACCCATCTGAAACAGTAACATTCCAAGCTGGCGATAACATGGTTCTAAACCAAGCTGAAAATGTATTCACTTACAGCTTGAATAAAGACATCAACATCAACAGCGTACAGTTCAACGATGGTCCTAAGATCACCAACGATGGCGACAACATCAAGGTTGGTGATAAAGACGGTAATGCCACGAAGATCACCAATGTAGCCGCAGGCGTCGATGCGACTGATGCAGTCAATGTCAGCCAGTTGAAAGGTGCAGTAGATGCACTGGGTGGCGGAGCAGCTATCAACACTGATGGTACTATCAAAGCACCAACTTATAACATTACCAACCCTGCTAATGGTACAGTGACGGCAGCCAACAATGTTGGTGATGCGTTAAAAGGCTTAAATGATGCGGTAAATAGCCCATTGACTTTCAAAGGCGACAGTGGCGAATTTAACCGCAATTTAGGTCAAACCACTACCGTTAAAGGTGGCATCACTGATACGGCTAAATTGTCTGACAATAACATTGGTGTTGTGGCTAAAGATGGTACTTTAGATATCAAATTGGCGAAAGATATTGCTGTGGATAGTGTGAAAACAGGCGATACTACAGTGAATACCTATGGTGTTTCTATTGCCAATGCTGATCCAAACAAAGTGGTAAGTTTAACTGCCAGCGGTTTAAATAACGGCAATAACCGTATCACAAATGTGGCGGCAGGTCAGGCAGGAACAGATGCAGTTAATAAAGACCAATTAGACAAAGCTCAAGCAGCTGCAACCACCAAGGTTAAAGAAGCTGACGGCATCAAAGTAGTACCTACAACAAATGCTGACGGTTCAACCACTTACACCGTATCTGCTAAGACTGATGGTACTACTACGAAGATTGATGGCAACGGCAACATCGCAGCTGTCACCACCACCTTTACACCATCTACCGATGGCAAAGTGGGTGCACCTGTTGACAATGGTGATTCACTAGTAACGGCAAATACTGTCGCTGACGCTATTAACAACTCTGGTTGGAAAGCAACATCAGGTGCAACAGGTTCAGGTGTTGTTGATGGCACGACAGAAGAGCTAATCAACCCATCTGAAACAGTAACATTCCAAGCTGGCGATAACATGGTTCTAAACCAAGCTGAAAATGTATTCACTTACAGCTTGAATAAAGACATCAACATCAACAGCGTACAGTTCAACGATGGTCCTAAGATCACCAACGATGGCGACAACATCAAGGTTGGTGATAAAGACGGTAATGCCACGAAGATCACCAATGTAAAAGCAGGTGAAGCTGATACTGATGCTGTGAATGTCAGCCAGTTGAAAGAAGCTGCTAATAACCTAGTGACCACTGGCTTTAATATTGCTGACGGTAAAGGTGGTAATGACAATGTTAAACTTGGTGAGACTGTAACGTTTACAGATCCAGCAGGTAACATCATCACTACTGTAACTGACAACAAAGTTGAGTTCGGTCTAAACAGCACCCTAAGCGTAGGTAAAGATGGCGAACCTGGCAAAGTTGGCATCAAAGGTGCTGACGGCAAAGACGCTATTAGCCTAAATGGTGAAGACGGTACTATCGGTCTAAAAGGTGCTGACGGTAAAGACGGCATCAGCCTAAATGGTAAAGACGGTACCATCGGCATCAACGGTAAAGACGGTGCTAACGCAACGCTAACAGTTGAAAAAGCCAAACCTGCCCTAGATGGCAAAGACGGTCAAAACGGTGAAGACGGTCAAACTCGCATTGTTTACACCAAGCCAAACGGTTCTAAGGAAGAAGTTGCTACCTTGAATGACGGTCTAAACTTCAAAGCAGACGATGGCAGCATCGTAGCGAAGAAGCTTAATGAAACTCTAGAGATCGTAGGCGGTGCAGACAAAGACAAATTGACAGACAACAACATCGGCGTGAACAACAAAGATGGTAAGTTGACTGTACAGTTGGCTAAAGACCTAAAAGGCATTGATAGCATCACAGTTAACAATGGCCCTGTTATCAGCGGCAACGGTATTGACATGAAAGGTGATAAGATCACTAATGTCAAAGCTGGTACCGAAGATAATGACGCAGTGAACGTAAGTCAATTGAAAGCAGTTGAAGCAACAGCAAATCAAGGTTGGAATTTGACTACTAATGGTAAAGCTGATAGTAAATCAAATGTAAAACCTGGTGATACTGTCGACTTTGCGAATACTGATCGCAATGTGAAGATTGAAAACACTGGCAACAATGTTACCGTCAATCTAAACAAAGACATCGACTTGACTAAAGACGGCTCTGTAACCATTGGCGATACAAAAGTCAATAATGATGGTTTAACCATCGTTGGTGGCCCAAGTGTTACTAAGTCTGGTATCGATGCTGGTGATAAGAAAATCACCAAACTTGCTGATGGTGAAATCTCAGCTACCAGCAAAGATGCGGTGAACGGCAGCCAGTTGTACACTTTACAACAAGCGGCTGTTGCGGCGAAGACTGAAGTTAAGGCAGGTGATAATGTTGGGGTTAAGAAAGAGTCAGGAGGTAATGGTCAAGACATCTATACAGTAAGTGCAAAAGATACTTCAGCAAGTGTAACCGCTGGCTCTGATGCGATCACTGTAAATAAAGCAGATCCTAAGAAGGTAGGTACTGTTGATGTTACTGACTATAAAGTTGACTTATCTCAAGCAACTAAAGACAATATCCAAAAAGGAGTTGATGCTAAAGACATCGTGGATAACAAGGGTCTGACCTTCGCTGGTGACAATAACAGCTCTACAGAGGTTCAAAAACTAGGTAGTACCGTAAATGTTAACGGTGATAGCAACATTACCACACAAGCATCAGGCAATACTGTAAAAGTTACACTAAACCCAAATGTAACAGTAGAGAGCCTAACAGCAACTAATTCTGTTAATGTGGGTTCTGGTGGTGCTCAAGTTGCCCTAACTACCAATGTTGGCAAAGATGGTGTGCGAGAGCTGAGTGTGGGTAGTGCAAATGCTCCGACTCGAATCACCAACGTCGCCCCAGGCGTCGATGCGACTGATGCAGTAAATATGAATCAACTTAAGGATTTTGGCTATAACCTTGGTAATAAGATTGATAAAGTTGGTGATGAAGCCAACGCTGGTGTGTCATCAGCAATGGCTATGGCAGCTTTACCGCAAGCTTACATCCCTGGTAAGAGCATGGCAACAGGTGGTATGGCTACTTATAACGGACAAGGAGCAGTAGCTGTTGGTATATCTAAACTGTCTGATAACGGTCGCTGGGTACTAAAAATCAGTGGTAGTGCGGATACTGAAGGTAATGTAGGTGGTGCAGTGGGTGCAGGTTTCCACTTCTAAGCCATCATCAGGATGCTTGTGCCAATCGGTGCAAGCATCCCCCGATTTAATTATATTTTAAGGGTATATTATGAAAAAGTTACAAGGTCTAAGCATCTTGGCGGCCTCGGTACTGGCCATCACTGGCTGTATGGGTACCAAGCAAGTCAGCCAAAATATCTCTAATCAAGGCACCATCGCTGCCGAAGACATCTATTTCCCAGAGCTGAATAAAGCATGGCAAAAAGATGGTCAATTTCCAAATAGTGAAAACCTTTCAAAAATTAAGCCTGGTATCGCCAAAGATGAGCTTTATCAATTGATTGGCCGTCCCCATTTTAGTGAGGCACAACATGCTCGTGAATGGGACTACATCATGAAGTTCTATCAACCTGATAACAGCGTTAAGATTTGTCAATATAAGGTTATTTTTGATACCGACTTTAAAGGTCAAGAGTTTTATTGGAAGCCAGCTGATTGCCCTCCACAAAGAGCAGTTGCGGCCCCGGCTCCTGCGCCAGTTGTTGCAGTAGCTCCAGCACCAATCAAAGAACGTATCAACCTTGGTGCAGATGCTCTATTTGAGTTTGATAAATGGCAGCCTGGAAGTATGCTGCTTGAGGGTAAAGCAGAGCTAGACGAATTAGCAGTGAAGTTACGTCAATATCAAGACTTAGGTGAGACACGCATTGTAATTACAGGTCATACAGACCGTAAAGGGGATGATATGTATAACATGAACTTATCACAATTACGTGCTCAAACTGTACGTGCTTATCTGGTAAATCAAGGGGTTGATCCTGCCTCAATACTGGCAGTTGGCGCAGGTAAATCACAGCCTGTTAAAGAGTGTTCAACCAACCTTCCTCGTCAACAAGAAATTGATTGCTTACAACCAAATAGAAGAGTCAGCCTAGACATAACAGTGATTAAATAATTTTTCGATACTTTTCCAAACCTTGTGTAACTGTTTTAGTCCTGTTAGCAAATTGCAGTTACACAGAATTCGGGATGGGCTCAACTTAGCTACATTGAGCCTAACTAAAAATACATTACCCACGATAACCGTCATCATGGGGCGCTAACGCATCAACCTGCTGATCTGAGAACAACTCACGAATGTCATCATCCGTATATTCCGTATCGTCAGGTTGCTTATGTTGTCCATGCTTCTGCTCAGTTGGCTGATCATTAGCTTTAACTGCCTCTTCATCTAGACCAATATCACCCCCCAAGCTTTTCACCATACTTGCAAACAACTCTTTGTCTGACTTTCTGGTTAAAAATTGTGGGAAGTTTTTCGCAAAGTAGTTTTGAATAAATTTTTCATCCTCACTCTCTCCTGCTAACACCTGTCCTAAAAAAGCGCCCATCAATATTTTTTGTTTATTTAAGCGCTTATCAAGCTTTACTTGTTGCAGCCTCGCTTTACGCTTTAACATGGCAAGGTTCATGATTACTCTAAAAAGGATGGGGTAATGAGCAGTGATATTGTGATGCCTGCTTCGTTAAAAGGATTGGATGTCAAAATTGATCGCGAGATACTTTGGAATACTGCTGAAGCATTTGAGGCAAGATCTGATAGCCGTGTGGCGCGTGAGTGGTTGATTAATTTGCCTTATGAGCTACCTGAAGATGAGCGTCATGCGCTTGCTCTAGAGTTTGCACAAAAGCTGTGTGATGACATGAATGTGATTGCCGATGTGTGTCTGCATCGCCCTGTGATGAAGCTGCCCTTTGATCCTAATGCTAAGCCCAGCTCTAAGCGGCTGCGTGAAGGGGAGCAAAACCCTGACCCGCGTAATTTTCATGCCCATATTATGGTGACGACGCGCGCGCCAGTGATTGAGCCGGATGGTAAGTTGGCATTTGACCCTAAATTTAAAATCCCTTTTGAGTGATCTAATAAGAAACGTCAACAAAATAACCTCCCCTCATCAAGGGAGGAGATTAAGCGTATTCGTAAGCTTTGGGTGGACACTGCCAATCAAAGACTTAAACATCGTAATTTACCGCTTATGGATGAGCGTAGTTATAAGGACCAAGGACTTGATCAACAGCCCACCATTAAAATGGGGGTTGAAGCGACCGCCATGGAGCGCCGAGGTATTACTACCCAGAAGGGAGAAACTAACCGTAAGATTCGAGCACGCAATCACGCTGTGTTAGAGCAAAGGAGAGAATATGAGCGACAAATTAAACAATATCGAGAAAGACTTGCTGGGGCAACTGGTCAAAATGAGAGATTACGTAGACTCATTGAAGACACAGAACGACGAGCTGACAGCACAAAACGATGCATTGAAGACGCAGAACGACGAGCTGACAGCACAAAACGATGCATTGAAGACGCAAAATCAGGCACTGCTTGGGCAGCTGAGCGATGTGAAAACTTACCAAATAGAATTGGTGAGGCAGACAGAAGAAACGATGAAGCACAACAAAGAATTGATGTCTCAAAACGCTTTGTTACTGCAAACTCAAAACGAGCTGCAGACAGCGAATCAATCGCTAAGAGCATCCATCAAAACGCTACAAAGCGAGCAAGACCTACCCCAACCCCGTTCGATGACAACGCGCGACGAGCAAGAGCTGCTAGGCTTGATCAGCAGCAAAGACGAGTTGATAGAGAAACTAGAAGAGCAAATCTTGAAGATAAGAGAAGATCTGAACGTGCTGAACAGCTTAAGCTAAGACTTGCTCATAAATTACTCACGGCCACACAACAAGATAACTGTTTGAGACCTGGCTTTAATGATGATCCTAATGATTACCCTGATAAATATGATTATAGACAAATTGAGGTGATTAAAGACTTTGTGACATCACTTAATCTTCAAAGTAAGTATTTTAGAGACAATTTGACAGCGGTTAAAAACAAGATTGATGAGAGTTTTATTGCCAACAACAAGGACCTTATCCACCTGGTTAATCATCCTAAGCAGGAGCGAGAGCAGTATAACGAGCGTTTAACCGCATGGTTTGAATTTAAAGAAGATATTGACCAAAAAAGAGCCGATTTTAACCAAAGCATTATTCCTAAATTAGGGGGTAGCGCCGGAGAGGTGGGTAGGATGACCCGAGATATCATTTCATCATTTAACTACATTCAAGGGTTAGATCATTTTATTTCTGATGACAAACAAACCATAGAGGCCAGAGAATTAGCTAAATCTCATAGATCAGATACGCTAAATAGAACCTGCCTTCAATTCAAGTATGCCTACTCTGATGTGGCCAAACTGCCTAGTAGTCAGCGAGAGAGTTATATAAACGCTCTAAATTCGACTGTAGAGGTGTTTAAAAATATTTATGGTAGTCAGTTACCAGATGAACAAAGAAAAGCCATAGAGGATGGTTTACGCTCATTTGATCGTGATGCTCAACGTATGCAATCACCAAGTACAAGTAGAAGTTACAGTCGTTAGGTTAATTGGAACAATTTAAACTGGTGTGATGTTGAACATTAGCACCAGTCTTT
>ERZ500978.366-NODE-366-length-11089-cov-4.844390_pt1 | contig 11089 bp, 8 predicted proteins | sample MGYA00248870_ERZ500978 | MGnify/ENA primary metagenome ERZ500978 (study PRJEB25958, sample SAMN03398513) | human skin metagenome | study: EMG produced TPA metagenomics assembly of the Human Skin Microbiome Metagenome (human skin metagenome) data set. | reverse complement strand
CATTTGTTCGTGCAATGGATTGGAGGCGACATAGCCAACCAATTTTGGGGTCAAGGGTTTGCCAAAGTATTTTAGGTATAAGCGAATATACCAAGGTAGTGCTTGCGGTATCGCCTTGGCTTGCTGCATATAGGGCACTGCAGGGTTGGCAAATTCAATATTCCCTGTAAAGTTTGGCAAGATTTTTTGCCAGTCAGCGATGATTTGTTGTTTGACCAGTACATCCCCATCAGGAAACGTCAGATAGCGCTTTTGCTCACCACAAAAGGCGGACGCGGTTTGGTGAAAGCTCAATCCTGTAGACGTCAATGTCCCAATCCAATCATCTTGGCTGCTATTGCAAGGCGCTTGACTGGCTTTAAGTGTTGTAGGCATAGTAAAGTTTGCCAGCGCAGGCTTTAGGATGACCTGATACGCCGCGACGTCTTTGGGATTAATCGAAGGTTTGCTTTGGATTTGCTCAAGATTTGCCGCTTCGTTATAAAGGTCAGATGTGTTCGAAGTAGTAGCACTGCTACCACTAGCGGATGCCTTAGCAGGTTTGATAGCTGCTATTGCATTAGGTTTTGCTATTGGCACCAAATCCACTTCCACCGTACCAAAATTGGTCAATAAAGCATTGGGCTGGGCATTATAAGGGCGTAACCCTTTACCATCAAACGCATTAACATCAAAATCCACCCCTTGAAACTGCTGATTATCGATGATTAAATTGCCTTGTACTTGCTTAATACCCTGTGCTTTGATCATGGCAAGCAGCTGGTACAAGCGCTCGTTTTCCAGTTTTGGGTCGCCACTGCCCTGCACAATCACATCACCATAAAGCGTGCCTTTCCACACAAAACCATGCTGATACAATTTGGTTTGCCAAACAAAGTCTTTGCCCAAACTATCAAGCGACACATAAGTGGGAATCAGTTTTTGCGTAGATGCAGGGGTACGTGGCACATCAGCGTTATAACTAAACAAAGGCTTTTGGGGCGCAGTCGATGCTACATTTTGTGCATTGTCCGTTAGCGGTTGTACCACCATGCTCAGGCTATCGGTCGGAATATTGGCTTGGGCAAGTTTGGCCTGAATCGTTTCAGGTAGCTTGTTGACTGGATCGCGCTGCCCCATGACTGCATGGCTTTGCTCGGTCACTGGGTCAGTGGGTATTGGCGGCTGGACTTGTGTGGTATCTGACGTATGACCCACCAAGGACAGACAAGCCATCCATAGCAATAAACCCGTTTTTAAAGACAATAATTGAGTAGCGCAGGTTTGCAGACCCACGGATTGGCGCGAATTTTTCATAACAACAGCAACAATGTGACGAATCTATACTAGGTATCGAATCTTATTAGGCAAAAATAAATTAGGCAAAATAAGCTGCCACCTTATCGCTTTTTGCCATAAAAATCCACTGGATTTCATAGCAAATCGGCTAAAATTAAGGCATTTAGACAAACTGCCGTAGCCTTCTGTTGCAATTCTCTACATTTCAATTTTTAGATATTTGCTAAACTGTCGCCTAATTGCCACATTGCAGTCACTGCTATTGCCGACTCAAACTTCAGTTGAGGATTCTTACCCCATTGATTTGGGTGAAAAAATTATTTAGATTAAAATCATTTAGGTTAACAAGCTATTTAGGTTAAAAAAACTCTATGTTAAACAAATCTACCGCCACCTCTGCTATGACCATAGGCGCTATGAGTCTTGTGTTAGCGTTATCTGCATGCTCAAAAAAAGATGACAAAGCCGCGACCACCACTGCTTCTGCAACGACGACCACTACCACGTCAACCTCTACAACTACTGCACCTGTGGCAGCTTCCCAAGCCACCTCTAGCGCGCCTGCTAGTGCGGCTGTCACCACCACAGATTCGTCAACCACGACAACTGTCATCACGCCAGCGACTGCAGAAAAAACCGCCAACGTTAGCAGCGCCCCTACAGTTGCCGCCAATAATGCCGCGGCTGCGACACCCAATCTCGCCCTAAAAGCGGATTTGACACAGTTATTTAAAACCTTAAACGAGCTTGACCGCACTACCCAAGCCAAACAAGCAGAAATGGCAAAAAAAATGCAAAACGCCAAAACGCCTGCTGACCAACAAGCTTTCTTTAAAGAAGTGGTGGCACAGTTAGATTTGCAAAAAGCCACGCTCAACAAATTAAAATTTAATGACCCCCGTGTCGCACAAACCCGCGATAAAATGGTTGAAAGTATTACCAATAGCCGTGCCGGTACGGCGGCTTTAATCAAAAAACCAACGGCAACCCCAGAGACCAATCCAGAAATTGCTAAGTCAATGGAAAAAGCGCAAAAATCTGCTGAAGAAGCCCGTACCATGTTGATGCAATTAACTGAGGAAGCAGGCATCAAGCCAAAAGGCGCAGACGCCGCTCCCAGTAAAAAATAACGTCATCTTTAAATAAAAAACTCTCATGATGAGAGTTTTTTTATGTATGCTTGCATAAGCCTGCTATGACTTCATTAGATGGGTAAATAACATGGCAGTCATGATGGCATCATTCAAGGCATTATGGGCAGGTAATCGCGGGATTTGGTATTCTTCTAGCAGTTGATTGAGGTGTGGTAACTGCCCAACTTGGCTGGGGTCATGTCGATGCTGATTTTGTTGATACAAGCGACTGACATCGACAAGTTTATTAGCCAGTTCCACGCCCAAAAACGGTTTGGCAATGGCATTTAAAAACGCCATATCCATGTCCACACAAAACCCAATTATCGGACGGTTTTTAAGCATTGGCAATAATTGGGTAAGCATCTCGTCATACGATAAGCCATTGTCGACATCTATCGGTCTTAATCCGTGAATCACAATGGTGTCGTGGGTGGGCATCACAGGCGGACGGCATACCAATGACAGCGCGCTATCGGTATCAATCACAAACCCGTTGCTTTCCTTGCGCACCCCTACTGCGCCGACACTTAAAATATAATCTTGTTTGGCATTAAGCCCGGTCATTTCTAGGTCTAGGCTCACCCACTCATGGGGGACTTTAGATAGCGGGGTATCAAACAGATAAGCGTACTCAGGCTTGCTGAGCCGCTGTTTTTGTCGCGCAAGTTTTTGACCGCCGAACAGATTTTTGATGCGATGAAACATGGCTTTTCTCTAGGCAATTAACACTATCTATTTAGTTAAAAAATATCTATTTATTTAAAAAATATCTAGGCGATAATGATGGGTAATAAAGGTTTTAAAATCTTTGACCATCGCCAAACATTCTTTTAACAAGTCTTTTTCCAGTGCTGATAAGTGATTGGGATTTACCGCTCGCGCTGTTCTATCCTGGGTGGTCAATGCCACATCCAGTCGTTTTGCCATAAAAAAATCCAGTGCTTCTGCCAGATTTTGCGCCATGGTGTCACTTAGTACCTGTTGCTGTGCCAGCTGTCGCAGTCGGCTTCTGGTATTGGTGTCAGTGATTTGATATTCCAATGACAAGGCTCGCACGCCATGGACAATCGGGAATATCCCTGCTTTTTTTAGGTCAATAACGGTTTCACTGGCACCGACAAATTTTTGCCACCAACCACTGCTATCGCCAAATTGTAGAATCGGTTTGGCAAAACGGTTGATAAAGTTGCTAGTCGCCACATTTTTTGCGCTGACTTGCCAATGTTTTTGCAGCTGCTCAAAGAGCTTAATATCGCCGCAAACAAAATGCGCATCGACTAAGGTCGCAATCCACATCATATCTTCACTACTGCCACTCATGTACCATGCGGTGATTTGTTTTTCAAAGGCGGTTGAAGTTTTTCGCCAACGCTCGTTGCTAAGCATAATCTTGCCATCACAATAGGGATAACCCATGTTCGCCAATGCCTCATTGAACTGCGCGGCATAGCTGGGCAGATTGTCATCTTTAAAACCATTGCGGATAATCAGCGCATTGTCTTGGTCAGTACGCAAGATTTGTTCACCACGCCCTTCTGAGCCCATCACAAACAGACAGGTATTGTAGAAGGTGATAGCAGGCACAATCAGCTGCCATACCTTGGCAAACACTTGTAAATTCAAGCTTTGCACCATACGGCTGATAACATGGATTTTGATGCCGCTGGCGTGCTGCTCACGGATAAATTTACCAATCAACTCCACCGCCACCGCAACATCCTCTAGGCTCTGCGCTTGCTCAATACGAGCAACAATAAGATTGGAATGGTTGGTTAAAAAGCTCAGTAATTCGGTTTGCCCCAAAATCCCAATGATTTGACCTTGACTGTCAATAATGGGTAAACGGTGGGTACGAGTTTGTAGCATGGTTAGCAAGGCTTCACTGACATCTTGCGATTGATGCACGGTATGGATTTTAAAATTGGTAAAGTCCAGCACAGGCGTGGTGGCAAAATCAACTTTTTGTCCAATCGCTCGGCATACATCGGTTTGGGTAAAAATACCGATACGCTCGACATACGCTGCAATGGTGGATTTTTCCACGCCTTGTGCGATGAGTTTGTCACGCTCCGTTTCGGTCATTCGCGCTTGTGACTTAACCAAAATATGCTTGATGTCAAATTGGTTCATTGCCATCGTGGCATCGTATAGGGTTGCCGTATCATCGACAAAATGCGGCGGTTTGATATGCTGTCCCAAATTGGCAATCGGTTGATATAGCAGTTTTTGACTTTCACTTTGGGCAAGGCGGGCTTGGTGATGGTTAAGACGGGCAGCGACATCGGCAAACAAGGCGTTTTTTAAGGTGGGATTTTGCTCGGTGATTGCGCTTAGCACTTGCCCATCGATACGGTACATCAGACTTTGCTGCTGGGTGATAAAGTTGAACACGCCGTTTTGCCTGACCTTGGTATCAAACCAATCGCCTGCATTTAAGGTAGAAATCAACGCATCGCCTTGTAATTGATGAACAAAGCCTTTAAGGATAATAAAAAAATCCCCTTGCCATCCAGTGGGTATAGGCTGTAAGTTGTCCAAATAGACGATTTTACTGTGCTGCTGCAGATGAGTTCGCTGCTGAGCGCTTAGTGTATCAAACGGGGGCTGGTGTAGATGTTGTATGTCCAAAGTCTGTATCGTTGAGCCACTCATCTCACCATCCTTGTATTGCGGCTAAAAATAAATCTCATGTCCTATGAGCCTTGTTAGATTATAATCAAAGTTGTCTGAGGCAACAATCATGTTTCAACAAATATAGATGGGTCGTGGTGGTATGTAATTTACACCCGTCAAACATATATGTATGGGTAGTGAGTAAACAGATGAATTATTTTGGTTTTCTTTGTTTAGGTCTAGGGATTTTGACATTGGTCGCGGGTATGCTATGTTTTTTATTATCTAAAGTCAGTAAGGAGCCGCCTGTTAGGTATAAAACCCAACGCATTGCGATGGTGCTGTTGCCACTGGCGATTGTACTCATTAGTATCGGACTTAAATTTAGTATGAGTGTGGTGAATCCTGAGGTGTAAATAACTAGCTTTGCTAACTAAGCCTGATAAATAGACCTGGCAACTAGACCTGGCAACTGGTCTTAACTAAAAAATGGAAAATGCAGACATATAACAAAGGTCAGCCTAATATAAGCTGACCTTTAACCTAAATTCAAAACAATTAAGTTGGCTTGACGGCGACTAGCACACGGATACTATCAGGAATTAACGATAAATGACCCAGGGCATGTAAGCCCTGTTCTTGCAAACGTTTTAATTGATTTATTTCTGCGTCGCGCACATTCGGATTGATGGATTGCAAATATTGCAGGCGCTCCACTTCACGCTCATAGCGCTGATTAAATACCTCTTTGGCTTGCTCACTTATCGCAGGTAATTGCTGGTTTGCCAGCTCAACCGCTTGCTCATAGCGCGCTTCGATGATGTCTTTACGCGCTTTGATAACTTGACGCGCACGGGTTTTATCCAAGCGATGAATATGCGACACAATCATATCAGGCGCAATTTTATCGCTAAAATCAGTCCCTTGCTGGCTTAAAAACACCCGAATGAGCGGCTTTGGCAAAAATGCGGGTAAATTAAGTAATTTTGGCGCAATCGCTTCAACACGAAAATTAACTTCGACCAAGACCAGTCCTTCAGGCATGGCATTACTTTGTAAAGTTGCAACCGTGGTATTACCAAACGTGCCTGCGTTGACCGTTTCAAAGATACTTTGCATCAAAGGATGTTCATAAGTCATAAATTCCATGTCTTCACGTAGTAACGCTTGGTCACGCTCAAAGGTCAAGGCCATACCATCTTCAGGCACGGCCAGTCCTTGCACCTGTACTTCATCGCTCGGATGCAGCATCAATGAGCCATCACGCTGTCCACTATATTCCATATTGATGGACGACATAAAGCGTTCAAACAAACGTGGCAACATGTGGGTATCATCAAAATCACGCATGGTGTAAGCGATTTTACTGGCGACACGCGGGCGACAAGAATTGTATTCAAGCAGTCTGTCACGCCCTGCTTGCATGGCTGCTTCTAGTGCGATGCGCTGGGCGTTGCCTTCTTCAATCAACTGATCTAAAGTAATTTCTTGACCCTCATCTTCGACTTTTTGCCCTTCAAGTAGCGGTTTTAAATCCACAATAAACTGCTCTTGAACGGTTTGCGCCGTGGGTGAGATTTGGTTAAAAATGTTTAGCGCTTCGTTATACCAGCGGTACATACGTTCAGTTGCCGTGCCTTCGACAAAAGGCACATGAATGGTAATCTCGTTTTGCTGACCAATCCGATCGAGACGACCAATCCGCTGCTCTAATGTATCAGGATTGGCGGGCAAATCAAACAACACCAAATCACTGGCAAACTGAAAATTACGCCCCTCAGAGCCAATTTCAGAAGCCAACAAGACTTGCGCGCCTTCAATATCAGCAAAATACGCAGCGGCTTGGTCACGCTCCAGCAGGGTCATTTGCTCAGTAAAAATCGCGGTTTTAATGCCCGCATGCAATCGCAATACTGCCTCTAAACTCTCAACCGTTGCCCCACTGCGCGCAATCAGTAGCACCTTTTGATGTTTTAAGGTGTTTTTAAGCAAATCAACCAGCCAAGGCACCCGCGGGTCTTGTTCCAGCCAACTGCCATCGGGCTGTAACTCTTCTGGCCATAATTGTTCGCGCAATTTACCTTGGGTGTGATAACTGTCTTGCCAACTTATCGGGAGCGGCAGCGGGTACGCCATTGAGCGCCGACCTTTGAAGCCAGAAATAAGCTCAGACACGCTCTCACGGGTGTTGCGAAATAGCACACGGCCAGTACCATGACGATCTAACAATTCATTGATGGCGCGCGCACGACCTTGCTCGTCATCACTGATGTCATGACCTAACAACTGCGCTAATGCCGATTTTTGCTTATCTGATAGGGATTGGTCACTCAATAACACCTCAGCAATCGCGGCGGTTTGCGCAAAATTTTCCTCTGCATCGATAAAGTCGTCTAAATCATTAAAACGATTGGGATCTAACAATCGTAACCGCGCAAAATGGCTTTCTAAACCTAACTGCTCAGGGGTTGCTGTGAGTAACAAAACACCTGCGGTTTGTTCGGCCAAATCTTCAACCAAATCGTATTTGTCATTGCCGCCTTGCTCACTGTCCCAATGCAGATGGTGCGCTTCATCCACAACCAGCAAATCAAACCCCGCTTCCAAGGCTTTTTCATGCAAATCTTCATGGTCAAGTAGCAAATCGATACTGGCAATAATCAACTGCTCAGTCGTAAAAGGATTTTGCTCAGGGTCATGCTCTGCAATCGCTGCGGTTCTGACCAAATCAAAAATCGCAAACTCAAGATTGAAACGGCGACGCATTTCAATCATCCATTGGTACTGCAAACTATCGGGTACCAAAATCAAAATACGCTCAGATTTGCCAGTGATTAATTGCTGATGAATAATCAGACCCGCTTCAATCGTCTTGCCAAGCCCTACTTCATCAGCAAGCAATACGCGCGGCGCAATACGTTTACCTACTTCATGGGCGATATACAGCTGGTGCTCAATGATATCGACACGCGCACCCATCAAGCCTCTTAATGGATGAGACGCCAAATAGGCTTGGGTACGCAGTAGCTCTTGGCGCAGTTCGTACCAATCATTTTGGTGGATACGACTGGCAAGCAAGCGCTCAAGTGGTTTTGCCAAATTAATATTAGCCGCAAGGCGCGTTTCCATAATCGCACGGTCATGACCTTCAACCGAGTATTTATAGACGCCATTGGTCTCTTCAAAATCGCTGACCACATACGATGCGCCATCTTGGTCATGTATGGTATCCCCGACTTTGAAAGTCACACGCGACAAAGGCGCCGATGTCTTGGCATACACACGCGTTTCTTCACTTTGCGGGAACAAAATATGCACGCAGCGTTCATCAACGAGCACGACGACGCCCAGCCCCAATTCATTCTCTGTATCCGACAGATAACGTTGTCCAATCGCAAAATCAGTCATACCGCTTAACCATGCTTCCAAACTAGAAATTTAAATGATGAAAAGTAAAACTGTTTATGATAGCAAAAATTACATTTTCAAGTGAATGATTTTGTTGATAGCGGCTGTTTACTTATTCATCATTCGCTACCATCGGACTGACGACTGGCATACCTTCGGTCATGAGCGCTTGTGTGAGCATCTCAATATTATACACCGCGTGACCTTTTACCGTATTTTCAAAGTAAATATACAAGGTATCAAAATTGGCTTGTTGATTGGCAATGGTCTTTGCCCAAGCTTGCATTTCTACATTACTGTAGCGATAATCATGCCGCTCGGCCGCCGAATGGGCATCCCACCAGTCTAAGTTTTGCCCATGCATGCGTAAATAACCGATGCGGCTAGTAAACAACAGCCGACTGGGCGGTAAACCATGGATATTTGGATAGTCCACACTACACCAAATCAAATTTTGCTGCTGAAAACTGGCGTAAACTTGCGGGATATGCCAGCTTTGGTGGCGAAATTCTATCGCCAATGGTAACCCATCAAACCAACTGGTTAAGGTTGCCAAATACTGACGATGTGCCACCGTTCTATCAAAACCATGCGGAAATTGAATCAATAACGCAGCCAAGCAATCTGCCGTCAAGATAGGTTCAATCGCCTGCAAAAAAGCTTGCGCGGTCTCTGCAGTGGCGGTTAATCGGTGGGTAAAATCTTGGTGAATCTTAATCGAAAATTTTAGCTTTCCGTTGGATTTTTTGAGCATACCTTCATACGCTTTTCGACCTAAAGGCGCATAGAAGCTACTATTGATTTCAACAGTGGCATAATGACGACTATACTCGGTTAAAAATTCGGTTTTTTTGGTGTCAGCGGGATATAGGATTCCCAAAAAATCCGTATCACTGTATCCCCCTGTTCCGATATAGATGCTCATAGAAAATTGGTTCTACTTAATTGCAAAATTGGCCCGTCATTAAGCCATAAAAGTCGTATATAACGCCATCATCCATAACAAAAACAGCATCGTCAAGGCTAACAGCTGCGCGGCAGAACCTACATCTTTACCAATCTTTGCCAACGGATGACGTTCTGTCGATGTATGGTCAATTGACGCTTCAATACCGGTATTAAACAACTCGACGATAAGAGAAAAAAACGATGAAAACACCAGTATCATTTTAATCGGCATCATAAAAGGTAAAAAAATCAGCGCAATTAATAAAATGCTATTGAGCCATGCAACCTGTCGAAAAGCCGCTTCATTTTGATATGCCGCAACCAAACCATCTTTTGAGTAACCTGCGGCATTGATGATACGTTTGAGACCCGTTTTTCCCTTGGTCTGCGCGGCATACCCTTCTAAATGGCTAGCAAATTTATCAGAGCGCTGATTTGAACTAGGTGATGTCATGGTGGTAATGGGTTTTAAAAAATTTCCTCATTCTACCATAGATTAATCCTAGAATTTTCACAATATCTACTGCCGCGAGCATTGATAGCCGTTGATAAACAAGCTTTGAATCATGCGAATTTAAGTGCAAATAAAATCTATAAATATTGATTGCCATTTTACTGATAATGGCATAAATTCTAAGCCTTCTGCTATTTTTTTGCAGCAACCACGCCACCTTGCAATTTTTAGTTAGTGTTGTCACCTTATTTGATGAAAAATCTATGATGAAATTACGCGCCACTTGCCAACTCGATTATCACTTTTCCCAGCCAACCCCTGCAGTGTTTCTACTACGACCGCAATCAGGGTTAGCACAGCAGATCATTCAAGAAGAATGGCAAGTCACGCCACCCCTAGCAGTTACAAGCTATAACGACAACTTTGGTAACTTATGTGACAGGGTGTTATTTCAGATAGGTGATTATCAAGTTAGCCTAACAGTTGAGCTATATACTAGCGAATGGATAGATGTCGCACCCGGTATGCCAAAAACACCGATTGAGCAGCTGCCTTCAGATACGATGGTATATTTGTTACCCAGTCGCTATTGTCTGCCAGAATTTCTACTTCAAGAAGCCCAAATGATAACCCAAGATTTTGCCGAAGGTTATGACAAAGCGGCGGCAATTTGCGCCTATATTCACCAAAACTTTACTTACCAATATGGGAGTAGTACAGCAGAGACCACAGCACTAGACACTTGGCAACATAAAAAAGGCGTCTGTCGTGATTTTGCCCATTTAGGTATTAGCCTGTCACGGGCATTAGATATGCCGGCTCGCATGGTAGTTGGCTACTTATATCAACTTGACCCAATGGACTTACATGCATGGTATGAGGTTTTTATTGGCGATCGATGGTACACATTTGACGCCACGCAATCTGCGCCAAAAGGCGGTCGTGTGATTTTAGGTTATGGAAGGGATGCTGCGGATGTTGCTTTTGCGACTTTCTTCGCGCCATTTGAATTAAAAGATATGAAAGTTAACGTAGAAAAAATCGACTGATTTTAGCATAGATGTTTAAGGTGGAAGCTTTCATTAGAATGCTTTCACCCCAATTTCTTAAATAACATCTATTTAAATCTTATGTGATATTCGAAAAGCTACAAAGCAAACCCCCCTTTACTGTTGTAAGGGGGGTGATTTGGAATAAGGAGCTGACGATGACCTACTCTCACATGGGCGAACCACACTACCATTGGCGCATT
>ERZ500978.362-NODE-362-length-11399-cov-4.949489_pt1 | contig 11399 bp, 9 predicted proteins | sample MGYA00248870_ERZ500978 | MGnify/ENA primary metagenome ERZ500978 (study PRJEB25958, sample SAMN03398513) | human skin metagenome | study: EMG produced TPA metagenomics assembly of the Human Skin Microbiome Metagenome (human skin metagenome) data set. | reverse complement strand
TTGAGTGTTTTCATGCAAATTATTTTAGCAAAATTTATGCAAGCGTTATAGTGTACAAGTTGCCTTATATCCACCGCCTAAAGTCGGTGGTTTTACGGCAACGGATGATAAAACCCTTCCTAAAGTAGTATCAAATAGGGGTAAGTAAGCCTACTAATTGAACAAAAACCAGGGTAAAAGCACCTGTGTAAGGTTAAAAAAACCCATAATGACCGTTGTCAGTATGGGTTTAACCAATGATATTAAAGCAAGGGTATTAAAGCCATAGTATCGAAGCAATAGTATCGAAGCCATATGATTAAAGCGTTAACTCGTGTCTAAATTAGCTTATAGCTGTAACTCACTGATATCTGCAACCGTTAAAAACAACCCACGCACTTTTTTTAGCAACGCCAACCGATTGGCTTTGAGGTTAGCATCTTCACTATTCACCATCACCTGCTCAAAGAAGTCATCCAATGGCTGCTGCAGCGTGGCTAGCGATTGTAAAATTTGGGTGTAGTTGGCGTTGTCAGTGTGTTGATGCGGCTCAATACTTTGCGCTGCAGTTTGCACCGCTTGATACAATGCTTTTTCGGCAGGTTCTTGTAAATAAGCAGTCTGTACTTGGGTTGCAATCTCACCCTCAGCCTTGGCTAAAATATTGGCAACGCGTTTATTGGCCTCGGCAAGTTGTTTGGCGGGTGGCAAATCACGGAAAGCTTGTACGGCTTTGATACGATGGTCAAAATCCATTGGCACTTGCGGTTGTAGCGCCTGTACCGCCATAATTGTATCCACGCTCACGCCTTGGTCTTCATACATGGCACGGTAGCGTGAATTGATAAACTCCATCACTTGTTTAAAAGTTTTTGGTAAGTCGTCAATTTTGCCTACATAACCCAATAAAGCTTGCTCAAGCAATACCACCAGATTTAGTGGCAGTTGTTTCTCAATCAAGATACGCAGTACCCCAATCGCCGCGCGGCGCAGACTAAACGGGTCTTTTGAACCGGTCGGGGCTTGGTCAATGCCAAAAATACCGACCAGCGTATCCAAACGGTCTGCTAATGCCAGTGCCGTTCCAATGTTGGTCGCCGGTAATTTATCACCGCTAAATTTTGGCAGATATTGCTCTTCGATTGCCGCCGCTACCGCTTCTGGCTCTTGATTTAAACGTGCATAGTAAGTCCCTGCCACGCCTTGCAATTCTGGAAACTCACCCACCAAGGTACTGGCAAGGTCTGCTTTTGACAGCAAGCCTGCCCGTGCCGTTTGCTCAACGTCTTCGCCAATTTGGGTAGCAATAAAGGCAGCTAGCTTGGCAATACGCTCAGATTTTTCCCAAATTGTCCCTAACTTATCTTGGAATACGCGGGTTTTAAGATTTTCAGTCAGTGCAAACAATGGCTGTTTTTGGTCTTGTAAAAAGAAAAACTCAGCATCGGCAAGGCGTGGACGTACCACTTTTTCGTTACCGGCAATCACTTGCGCTTTATCTTTACTGTCAATGTTACTGATAAAGATAAAATAAGGCTGTAATTTACCTTGGCTGTCAGTCAAACAAAAATATTTTTGATCCGCCTGCATGGTACTAATCAAGGCCTCTTGCGGCACTTGTAAAAATCGTGGCTCAAAGCTTGCGCGTAGCGCTACTGGGTAGTCGACCAGCGCAGTGACTTCATCAAGCAAATCTTGCGGTACGATAGCGGTCGCCCCTACTTCATCGGCAAGCTGTTGGACTTGCGTTTTAATCTGTTGTTGGCGTTTGTCAAAATCAGCGATGACGTGCGCCTCGGCAAGGTTTTGCTCATAGCTGTCCGCCGTGTCGATTTTCACCATATCTGGGTGATGAAAACGGTGACCTAGGCTGAAACGACCTTTTTCAAAGCCTTGCAATCCTGCTTCGCCAGACGTTAATCCTTGAATCGTTGCTGGCAGCACTTGGTCGTCTTTTAGTAGCACCAACCATTTGACAGGGCGAACAAACTCAGAACGCTCTGCGCCACTGCGCATACGTTTGGCAATCGGCAACTCATCTAAGGCTTTTTGAAAAATACTCGGCAGTAACTCAGCCACAGGCTGACCGATAACATTCATTTCGTAGCCGATATAATCGCCTTTATCACCCTTGATAGTAATTAAATCCTTGACGTCAATACCCAAGCCTTGGGCAAACCCTTGTGCCGCTTTGGTTGGATTACCGTCCTTGTCATAGGCAGCTTTGACTGCAGGACCGCGTTTTTGTTCGATTTTATCGGGCTGTTTTTCACTAATTCCTTGAATCTGTAAGGCAAGACGACGCGGGGCGGCAAAGCTTTTAATGGTATCAAAGCGAATATTGGCATCTGTTAGCGATTGGGTGACATGGTCGTTAAGTGCATCGCGCAATGTTTTTAGATTTTTTGGGGGCAATTCTTCGGTGCCAAGTTCAAATAAAATAGTAGACATGCTAAAGCCTTGTTGATTCAAATAGGGTAAATATAGGCGATTATAGCAGAAATTTAAGCCATAAAAATGCCCCATCAGCGGGGCAAATCAAGAAAACTGTCAGCGCAAAACCAAAATTAAACTTATCGGCTGGCGCTTGCCGAAGTCGTTACAGCGGTTGTAGCGACTGGCGTATTGACTGCCGCTTTTGGTTTGGCTTTGGCAGGATTGACCACAAAATTAATGCCTAACAACAACAGCGTCACCCCTAAAATCGGGCGCAATTTTTTCTCAGGTAGTTTACTGCTCAATAATGTGCCTACAATAATGGCAGGAATCGCGCCAATGAGCAAAAAGGTCAGCATGTGAAAATCCACACTGCCTGACAGCAAATGTCCGAGACCTGCGACCAAGGTTAACAGCACCGCATGTACCACATCCGAGCCGATGATACGAATGAGGGGCAATTGGGGAAAAATGAGCACCAGCGCCATGACGCCAAATGCCCCTGCCCCAACCGACGATAAGGTCACTACTACCCCGAGCAATATGCCCATCAGCACCAATTTATATTTGGGGATTTGGGAGGTGAGGCTGTCAGTTTGGTCAGTTTTGCGGTATTTGTCAAAAAACGCTTCGATACGGTTGCGAAAAATCAGCGAAATCCCGGTAATGGTCAACATCACGCCCAATATCAAGGTCATGATTAGTTTGATGGCGTTGATATTACCCAAGTAAGTAGCGACGAGATAATTGGTGACAATGGAGGCTGGAATACTACCAATCGCTAGCCATAGCACGATTGGCCAAACGACATTCGATTTTTTAAAATGTACCACCCCACCAAAAAACTTGGAAATAGCGGCGTATAGCAAATCGGTGCCGACAGCAATATGCGGCTCTACTTTTAGCAGTAAAATCAAAATCGGCGTCATCAGTGACCCACCGCCCACGCCGGTCACACCCACGCAAAATCCGACAAAAATACCCGCTAAAATAAAATAAAGTTCCACTCACCGCCCCTTGTTACCTGGCTTACTTGCTGCGGCTATTGTAGTAGAATAGCGCGTTGTTTCCCTGTGGCGATTTTTGATATAAATATGCGAGATTAGAATATTCTGATAATTTGATATTTTTTATTAGCGCTGACAACAAAATAAGCAACAAAATAAGGCAAGAAACAAGGCAATAGAAACTATCTATTGCCTTTTTTAATTTGACCGTTCAAAGAAAATTTTTTCGTCGATGTGACAGAAGCTATTGTGATGTATCCGCTTCTTTCATCTGTTGTTTTGAAATAGCTTCTTTTGGTAGATATTTTTCTAACGCATCCGCTTTATGTGCGTCATCCGCCAATGGAAAGCCCAATTTGGCGCGCGTTTCTACATAGCTTTGTGCTACTTTACGCGCCAAGGTGCGCACACGCAAGATAAAGCGCTGACGCTCAGTGACTGAAATCGCCCCACGCGCATCTAGCAAGTTAAAAGTATGTGACGCTTTGAGCACCATTTCATACGCAGGCAGCGGCAAATTAAGACCGACCAATTTGTCGGCTTGGCTTTCATAAAAATCAAACAACTCAAACATCTTTGCCACATCGGCATGTTCAAAGTTGTAGGTCGATTGCTCTACTTCGTTTTGGTGGAATACATCACCATAGGTGACACGACCAAATTCGCCATCCGTCCATACCAAGTCATACACACTGTCCACGCCTTGGATATACATGGCAAGGCGCTCAAGACCGTACGTGATTTCTCCTGTCACTGGGAAACACTCAATACCACCGACTTGCTGGAAGTAAGTAAACTGGGTAACTTCCATGCCATTGAGCCAAACTTCCCAACCAAGTCCCCATGCGCCAAGCGTTGGTGATTCCCAGTTGTCTTCTACAAAGCGGACATCATGCGTTAAGGTATCGATGCCAATCGCTTTGAGTGACCCCAAGTACAATTCTTGAATATCAGGTGGATTGGGTTTAAGTACCACTTGGAACTGATAATAATGTTGTAAACGGTTTGGGTTGTCGCCATAGCGACCATCCGTGGGACGGCGTGATGGTTGTACATAGGCGGCATGCCAACGCTCTGGACCTAATGCTCGTAAGAAAGTGGCGGTATGAAACGTGCCTGCACCCATTTCCATATCGTAAGGCTGTAACACCACACAGCCTTTTTCTGCCCAATAATTTTGCAAAGTTAAAATCAATTGTTGAAACGTCATCATACGAGAATTACCACTATATAGTCGGTGATTAGGCAAACCGTGTTTATCAAAATAGTTGTCCGGTTAATTTTGATAAAGCGTCAGTTTTTTTAATTAGTCACATTAAAAATTTAAATTTTTTTGCGTCGCAAATAGCACTTAAAATAGGCGGTACAATTGCCGAACGATATTTTTACTTAAAACGCCCAAAATAGCAAACTTATCCAATTTTTTAGCTATATATAGCAATGGTTATTGAGCAAATTAATTGGCTGGCAAAACTACAAAGCATTAAAACAATATACATTTCGCGACAAATCAGCTACCGCATTTTAGCACTTTTTTACTAGATTTACGAAAATTCCTGTTACTCTTGAGCAAGTGATTTCGACGATTGATTGTTACCTTTTTTTATATGGTTTTAGCCTTTTTAATCGCTTGTTTTAAGATAAATCAGCCAAATTTGATACGTCATCCATTGTCGTTTTAGTTGGGTTTTGACTTTTAATTTTCATCTTTTACCGCCATAATACCCCGTGCAAGCTTTTACTTAATTTATTTTAAGTAGTTGTTTTCAATAACTTTTCATGAGGTCAACCATGCTTATTTCGGCAAGTCTATTATTAGCTGCTACGTCGTTAACTTCTAACTGGTTGTTTTTAATCGTTCTAGTGACTGTCGGTATGCTAGCGATTGCGTTTACCCCTTATCGTTTTGTATTGGGCTATTTTATGTTGGGCATGGTGTACTGGATTTCGGTGGAAGGGCTGCATTGGGCAGTGGTCACGCTCTCATCGTTGACTGGTACGGATGCGTATGTAGCGGCAATTGGCTTATCGATGATTCCGATTGTGATAGCGTTAAATGGAAAACCTAAGTTTAACAAAGCCGCAAGTCAAGCTACTACCAACCAAGCCATGTTAAAAAGTAGTGTCCAAATGAGCGCCGGTCATCGCCCTGTGGTGTTAGAAAAAGATACCGATTTTCATCAAAACTTTGTTCGTCATGCCTCTGTGTTTGACTCAAAAAACTAATAACAACCTCGCCACCTTATCGCTATAGCAAGTTATTTAACCCATCATGTTGATGGGTTTTTTATGCGCTTTAGCTTGATAGAAGCTAAAATATTCGCTGTCTAACGTCGCTCAAATACACAAATCAAACGCTTTGATTACAAAAAATGATACTGGTATGTTAAACATTACTGTAACTTGGCATCGATGCCCTTATAATATATTTTATAACAAAGCTATTAAATCCTTTGTAGTAGCGAATTATAATCTCTTTGAAGTGAATGACTTAATTATTATCATTTATTAAAAGACCTTGAGCATTGCAATATCTATAAAATCTATAATTTTGGAGGACACGTATGTTATCTCAATTAACCCAAATCAAATCAGATCCCCTTGACGTATTATTGTTTGCCGTTGGCTTGCGTCTAACCCAACTTGCCAAAATGGGCGATGACAAATTTAAAGGCTTATTAGAAAACCGTAATTTTACTATTCAACTCGGCAGCGATGCGGAACAAACGTCACGCTATTATGAGATTAATAACGGTACTTTTAGCCAACATGCAGGTCCAGCCAAAGAGCCAACGTTGACAATTACCTTTAAAGACTCAATGACGGGTGTAAAATTGCTCACTAAAGGTGAAGCGACGGCATTTATGACGGGCATCCAAAATGGTGACTTAAAAATGTCCGGTGATTATTCACTGCTGATGTGGTTTAACCAAATCGCAAAATTTATTGTGCCAAAAGTACCTGAGCCACTTAAACCTGTGGTTGAACAAGCAAAACCCTTGATTGAAAAAGCCACACCTTTTGCTAAAGAACTTTGCAGCAAAGCCCTAGCAATGATTGGGGGCGCGAGTGCAGGTAAAGCATCTGGTAGCAGCAAATACTTTAATGAAGCCAACACCAAAGATGTCAATGCTGACAGCGATTCTGAAGCTACGAGCAAATTAGACACCCTTAAGGCGAAAGCGGCTGAAATCAAAGATGATGCGGTGGAAAAATTTGATGAGCTAAAAACCGAAGCCAAAGAAAAAATCGATGCCCTCAAAGAAGATGCGAGCGAAAAATTAGCGGATATTAAAGACACCGCTAATGAAAAACTTGGCGAAACCAAAGAAAAGTTGGATGAGGTTAAAGCGCAAGCGGCTGATAAAATTGATGACGCTAAAGAAACTGCCACTCAAAAGCTTGATGAAGCAAAAGCAGCCAAAGATGATAAACTTGCCGATGCTAAAACCAAGCTTGAAGACGTCAAAGACCAAGCAGCTGAAAAATTAGCTGATGTTAAAAGCTTGGCGGGTGAAAAACTAGACGATGCTAAATCAAAGGTTGAAGAATTAAAAACTCAAGCCGATGATAAACTAGATGCGCTAAACGATGAAGCCAAAGAAAAAGTCAGCGAGGAAAAAGATAAAGTCGAACAAGTTAAGCAAAAGCTTACCGACGAAACAGCCAGTGATTCTGATGCATCCGATAATAAAGCCATCGAAGAGAAGTATGAAGCGGCTAAAGATACTAATAACGCTCAAGATAGTACGGCAGATGATGATAGTATCCGTCCTGACAACGTGTTTGCCAAATCAGCGGATAATGACAACTTAACGCCTGCGCTGCGTAAATCTGCTGAGATTGAGGCAAAGCATGCGTCTGATGAGGTCATTGCCGACAATGTCAAAACTAGCGCAGTCACTGATGATAAATCACCTATCACCAATATTTCCATTACTCGTGGTGATAGCTCTCAAGACAAATAAGCCATTGTTATTAAATAATAAAAAACAATCACTTTAGGTGGTTGTTTTTTTTTGGTATGATGAGACACCTTTTATCATTTTAAGCTTTGTTTTAATTAGGATTATAGCTGTCATGGCAGACTTATTAGCAATTCAACAATCACAACAACCGATTGGCACCACAATGACCACCCAAAGCCGCCCAACTCGCGAGCAAATCCAAGCTTGGTTTGAATTACCTTTGATGGATTTACTATTGCTCGCGCAAAACAAACTTCGCGAACACTTCCCACCCAATGCGGTACAAGTCAGTACCCTGCTATCAATAAAAACAGGCAATTGTCCTGAAGATTGCGGCTATTGCTCACAGTCAGGACACCATAGCACCGACTTACAACCTGAAAAGAAAATCGAAGTACAAAAAGCGATTATCGAGGCCAAAAAAGCCAAAGCCGCTGGCTCTAGCCGTTTTTGTATGGGTGCGGCATGGAAGCACCCAAACGATAGAGATATGCCCTATGTGGTTGAGCTGATTAAAGAAGTCAAAGCATTGGGGTTAGAAACCTGCATGACGCTTGGCATGTTATCAGGTAACCAAGCGCAAGTACTTGCTGAAGCGGGACTGGATTACTACAACCATAACCTTGATACCTCACGCGAGTACTATAACCATATCGTCTCCACCCGTAGTTATGATGACCGTCTAACTACCCTTGACCATGTGCGTCAAGCAGGCATTAATATTTGCTCAGGTGGTATCATCGGTATGGGTGAAAGTCGTGATGACCGCATCAACCTACTCACAGAACTGGCTAATCTGCCAAAACCCCCTGAATCGGTACCAATCAATATGCTGGTACCCATCGAAGGCACACCGATTGCCGATCAGCTGCAAGGCACGCGCTTGCCTGTGCTTGAGTGGATTCGCACCATTGCTGTCACGCGCCTTGCTTGCCCAACTAGCTATGTGCGTATTGCCGCAGGTCGTGAAGGCTTAACCGATGCCGAGCAAGCCATGTTGTTTATGGCAGGTGCCAATTCTTTCTTTTATGGAAATCGTTTATTGACCACCGATAATGCTACCACCAATCATGATGATCAGTTGATTGCCGATTTAGGGTTGACGGTTGAACAAGCCGAGCCTAGAAAAATCCCGGTGACCAATGCGATGAATGGTCGCATCGGGAGTTTGGCTGTCGTTTGATATGCCAAGAAACCGCCGAAGTGGCGGTTTTTTCTTAGATGCTTTAACGATGCTTTAACAGAGTTCAACAGTATGTTAGCCAATTTTTCCCTTCAATCAGCCCTTGATGAACAGCGCCAAAAAGACCTGTATCGTCAACTGATACCCATTCGTCATGGCGTGACGCCCACCATTGACATAGATGGCAAAACTTACGTCAACTTTGCCAGCAACGATTATTTGGGACTTGCCACCGACCCGCAGCTCATACAAGCGTTTAGCCAAGCTGCAAAAACCATCCAGCAAGTCGGTAGTGGCGCGTCGCACCTGATTACGGGGCATACGCTTTCGCATGAACAATTGGATACCACCCTTGCCCAAGTGACAGGCTATGAACGGGCATTAACTTTTAGCACAGGGTATATGGCAAATGTCGGTGTGATTCAAGCGTTGTGTGGTAAAGACAGCGTGATTTTTAGCGATAAGCTCAACCATGCGTCCATTGTCGATGGGGCAATCCTTAGCCGTGCCAAAGTCATGCGTTTTGGGCATCGCAATTATAGCCAATTAGAGCAGCTGCTTTCGCAAAGTAGCGCTAAGCAAAAACTGATTGTAACGGATCATATTTTTAGTATGGATGGTACCATTGCCGATTTGGCTGCGCTGCATACGTTAGCTACTCGTTATGAATGCGCCTTGATGGTAGATGATGCCCACGGTTTTGGTTTGCCCTATCAGGCTTATAAAAAAGCCCAACCGCAAGCGGATATCTATATCGGCACCTTTGGTAAAGCGATAGGTACCAGTGGCGCATTTGTCGCAGGTTCGAGTCAGTTGATTGACTATGTGACCAATTTTTCCCGTTCATTTATTTATACCACAGCGATGCCCCCTGTGCTTGCCAGCGTGACTGAAACTAGCATAGCCATGTCGCACACCGATACGTTGCGCAGCGAGCAATTACTTGCCAACATCAAACAGCTCAGTCAAGGGCTAGTGCAGCAAAATTGGCAAGTTGGTATTGATAATCAAATACCGACCACCGCCATTATTCCTGTGGTCATTGGCAATAATGATAGAACCCTGCAGCTCGCCAACGCGTTAAAATCTCGCGGTTTTTGGGTCTCGGCAATCCGCCCACCCACGGTGCCGGTAGGCACAGCACGGCTACGCTTTTGCGTGAGTGCTCGTCATAGTGAACAACAAATCTCGGATTTACTTGCTGTCATGCAGACTTTAAAATAACGGCTATTTGCAGACTTTTTTAGGGCAAGGTTGTTTAGAGTAAGCTGATTTAGAATAAGCTTATTTTGGGTAAGCTTGTTGAGCTGCATCATCATCGGGGTAAGCAATGACAGAATATTTTTTATGGTTTAAAGCCTGGCATGTGATTTCATTGGTGTGTTGGTTTGCCGCGATTTTTTATCTACCACGCTTGTTTGTGTATCATGCCATGAGTGCCGATAAAATCAGTCAAGAGCGATTTGCATTGATGGAGCGTAAACTGTATCGCGGCATCATGACACCTGCAATGATTGCCACTTGGATTTTTGGCTTGTGTATGCTGCTACCCAATTGGGACAGTTATAAAACCCAAGTTTGGCTACATATCAAGCTAGCCTGCGTCATTGCGTTGACGGTATATCATGTAGCTTGTGGTCGATTTCGCTTAAAATTGATTGATAACCCTAACTATAAAACCCATGTTTTTTGGCGGTGGTTTAATGAGGTACCTGTGTTTATTTTAGTCGCCGTGGTGATTTTGGTGATTGTTAAACCGCAATTTGGCGCGTAATCATTTTGGCACTTCATGGGTTAAATCATAGCGCAAGGGTTCAATCATAGAAGATTGCCATGATTGCCTGCGCTATGTTCGGTGAGCGCAAGGTGTAAATACGGGTCAAGGTCAGCTTGTTTGAGCAGCCAATCGACATAATCAGGCGGCAAGTCTTTAATAGCAACCCCTTTATGTTTGCCAAAGCGCATTACCGTGGGTTTTCGGGCATGTTCACTGGCTTGATACAGCTGTGCCATATCGGTGATGTGATGCTGATTGCAGATAGCTTTTAATACCAAAAAAGTAAACCAAATATCGTATTTGGCACCATGCGCGAATTTGATATTTTTTTTGGCAACCTGCGGCTCAAAAAAACACAGTAGCGCACCCAAACTATGGCTATCTAACTGCGGGAAAAAATGCCGCGCCAGTGCCAAAGTGCAAATACGCTTAATGTTTGATAAATCACAGTCAGCATTGGTGAGCACGTCAGCATCAAAGTCGATATTGTGCCCAATGAGATACTCGCAATCTTTTGGTAACTGAAAATCAGTATGCGGCGGCTTGTCTGCCACATCGTCGTCAAAAATCCCTGTGATGGCTTGGCTGCCCAAAGTAATTTTTTTGTGTGGGTTAAAGCGCTGCTCAAAGGCGTTGTGGGTCTGTAATATCAGCTCGCCTGCTGGACTAAACACCACGCCAATGTAGGCAATTTCTGTGGCATGTGGCTCAACCAATCCATGCGCTTCTGTATCTAAAATATAACTACTCATAACCTTAAAACTTACTAAATCGCTCAATTCACCCGTTGTAGACAATCATCATACACGATTTGGCGATAGCTTCGTTAGGTTTTCAGTATCTTGGATTTTCGGTATCTTAGGTTTTCGGTATTTTAGATGCACCCAATCGTTATCTACATTAATCGCTGTCTAAAGGTTGTGCTTGGTATTTGCTGCTTCGCTAACCCTGTTAAATTAACCAACTTAACCGACAAGGGTATGGGTTTCAGGATAACGAATACGGGTCGGTTTAGGGGTTGCGATAAAATACGCCAAGGTTAACGGTCT
>ERZ500978.360-NODE-360-length-11582-cov-7.269715_pt1 | contig 11582 bp, 11 predicted proteins | sample MGYA00248870_ERZ500978 | MGnify/ENA primary metagenome ERZ500978 (study PRJEB25958, sample SAMN03398513) | human skin metagenome | study: EMG produced TPA metagenomics assembly of the Human Skin Microbiome Metagenome (human skin metagenome) data set. | reverse complement strand
ACAAAGGTACAATCATCGAGGCCACGCCAACGCCTATTCCTACAACAAAGCGTCCACCAATCAGGGTCCACGTGCCTTGGGCAGCGGCCTGGATAATAGCGCCCACAATGAAGACGACATTTGCCAGTGCAATGACCATCTTTCGACCAATCCATTCTGACGGAAACATCGCGCACAATGAGCCAATTAATGCACCGAGAGAAGTCGCCGATGTGATAAGCTGTTTCGTCCCATCACCTAACTGACCGAGGTCGCCATACTGGTCCAGACTCACAAGAACAGACGAAACGTAGCCTGTATCATAACCGAACAAAGAGCCGCAGAGTGCTGCACTCATGGTCAGCATCCACATAGTCCAGCCAACGCGCTCCATGTTGCTCGTGGCTGCTGCGACTGATGACTCGAGGCCTACCATGTAAGCGTCCGCTTTGGCATTTTCCGAATCAAGGACGGAATCATCCCCTGACCCTTGCTTGTGCATCGGTATATTTTCCATCCACGCCTACCAAGTAAACTAGCTTTTTTTCTTCTTCTTCCTCGTCTTAGTCTCCTGGAGCCGTTTACAACAACTGGCACGCAAATGTGTATGTGAAAAGTGCTAATTCAACCGCCACAGGTACGCGGTCGAGTTGGCGGGTCACGACGCCTGTCGCCGCCCTTCCTCCACATCTACACGTACATGCCATTGGAAATTTTGCCCGATCCACTGTTGTGATACGAGCTAAAAGCATCAGCGTTGCAGAAGAGGAATGTAAGTCTACGCAGGCTTTACGAGCCTGCGACATACACACGGTACTTATTCAAACCAGCCTCTATCTGAAACATTATGCAGCCCAATGTTCAAGTCCCACGAATGAGACACCAGGCTCGGCCGTAAGTTCGCCTAGCACTACAGGCTGTTCACCGGCGTCACGCAGCGCAGAGCAAGTCTGCTCGCTAGCTGACGACGGCACAACAAGGACCATACCAATGCCATTGTTGAATGTGCGAGCCATTTCCTGCGGTTCGATCTGACCTTCCCTCTGCAGCCATGCAAAGAGAGAAGGACGCTGCCAACGCGACACATCTACCTTAGCACCAAGACTTTCCGGCAGCATACGTGGCAGGTTGTCGGTAAACCCACCACCAGTGATGTGAGCAAGGCCAAGCACATGATGCTCACCATGCATTATATGACCAAGGGCCTTGACATAAATACGGGTCGGTGCGAGCAGCGCATCGCCAAGACAGGCATGAATACTATCGTTCCAAGGACAAGGGGCACTGAGGGCAATGCCGGAACGAGCCACGACCTTACGGACAAGCGAGAACCCATTTGAGTGAAGTCCGCTGCTTCGAAGTCCAATCAGCACGTCGCCAGGCTGCATATGAGAAGTTCTAGGCAAGATAGCATCACGCTCCACAGCGCCGACGGCAAAACCAGCGACATCGTACTCGTTACCGACGTACATGCCAGGCATTTCAGCCGTTTCGCCGCCAATCAAAGCGCACTCCGCATCGCGACAGCCATCAGCGATCCCCTTTACTACAGCTGAAGCTGTGTCAACATCAAGCTTGGAGCAAGCAAAGTAATCGAGGAAGAAAAGCGGCTGAGCACCCTGGACGAGCAAGTCGTTAACAGACATCGCAACAAGGTCAATCCCGATCGTATCGTGCTTTCCATGTTCTAAAGCAATACGCAGCTTAGTACCGACACCATCTGTACCGCTGACCAGAATGGGATCACGCATGTTCAATGCCTTGAGATCGAACAGACCGCCAAAGCCACCTAGTGTTCCCATGCAGCCGGGACGCTGTGTAGTTTTGGAAAGTGGCTTGATCCGCTCTACAAGTGTGTTTCCTGCGTCAATATCGACACCTGCAGATGCGTAAGTCATGCCAGCAGGTGCACTGGACCGGGCAGCAGCCAAGGCACGGTGAGCAATGTCGCGGCGGTACACCATGCCCTCGAACTTAACATTCGAGACCCCAGCATATACCCGCTGCAGTGCCTCGTCGAGAGTGGCTCCAACAGCCGAAACTGCGAGCACACGACCGCCTGCAGTGAGAAGTTGGCCATCATCAGCACGCTTAGTGCCCGCATGGTACACTGACACGCAATCGGGCATTGTCTCAATATGAACAGGCACGCCAGTCGCATATTTGCCAGGATAGCCACCACTCGCGATAACCACGCTAACAGCGAAACCAGGACGAATCGCAAGATCGACACAGTCGAGGCGGTTCTCAACACATGCCATCATGACGTCAGCGAGCGTCGATGGATGCTCGAGGAGTTCCAGGACGGCCTCCGTTTCTGGATCTCCAAATCGCACATTGAATTCGAGGACCTTGGGTCCCTTGCTCGTGAGCATGAGACCCACGAATAGCATTCCAACAAAGGATGTACCGTCGCGACGCAAACCCTGAATGGTCGGGAGCAAGATCTCCTGTCGAATGCGCTCCTCCATTCCTGCAGCTGTCCCATCGGGAGTTGGGCAGTACGCACCCATACCGCCCGTATTGAGACCGGTGTCTCCTTCGCCAATACGCTTGTGATCTTGGCATCCAGGCAGTGCACGGACCGTGTACCCGTCAGAAAATGCAAGCACTGAGAGTTCCGAGCCATCTAAACGCTCTTCAATAATTAGGAAATCACCGGCATCACCAAACACTTTGCGAACTAGCAGGTCTTCAATACCTTGACGCGCCTCATCGTCGGTATCTGGTAAAATCACACCTTTACCACCGGCGAGACCACTGGCTTTTAATACGATAGACTTTGCACCACCCAACTCCCGGATAAATTCATAGCATTCTTCCACTTGATCAGCTGTGAATGTGCGATATGCAGCGGTCGGAATTTGGTGCCGGGCCATGAAATCTTTTGCATATGCTTTAGAGCCTTCGATTTGGGCCGCCTCCATGCTAGGGCCAAACACCTTGATCCCAACGAGACGGAACGCACGCTCAACACCTGCAACGAGTGGGGCCTCTGGTCCAGGAATACATAGAGTAACTCGCTGAGCTTTCGCCCATTCCGCGATTTCGCTGAAGTCGCCGCTGGCCTTGGGCGTGCTTACATTCGAACAACGACTTCCGAGAGTAGCAGTTCCGCCATTCCCAGGTGCCACGTAAACGTGTTCAACACGCTCTGAACGAAGCAAGTGCAGCGCCAATGCATGCTCACGACCACCAGAGCCGAGAATCAGTGCACGAATGGCCGACATGGTGATGGGTCTGTACAAGGAAGCAGTTGTGGATCTGCCGATCAGATGACGTAAACGTGTGGGTGGGTAGGACGATCGGACCACATGACAAGTGGTCCTAAACGGCCAAGACAAAAAAATTTGTAAACAAATTTTTTTCCTTCCTACTACACTCGACTATGTCGAAGCGAACGCTCGCAGATGGCGCGCAGGCGCCGGAGGCTGAGCGTCCACGCTTGGAAGAAGGAACGCCAAACAAAGAGGAAAATGAAGTGGGAATGGGAGAGTTTGAAGATCCTTTCGAAGATGAGATCGAAAGTGACGGTGAAATCGTAGATGCGAATCAAGACGAGTCGGACATGGAAGAGGATGAGGATGAATCAAAAGTGCCTACAAAAGCTTATATGCCGGGAACGATGCCTCTGGAAGAAGGTCAAACACTAGTGCCCGACCAGTCAGCGTATGATATGCTACATCGCATGAATGTGACATGGCCATGCTTGTCGTTTGACTTCCTTCGAGACCACTTGGGCTCGCAACGGCAGACCATGCCGCATACCGCGTATTTCGTGGCTGGTACCCAAGCAGATACCGCTAAAAATAATGAAGTTCTCATAATGAAGGCCAGTTCGATGCATCGGACCTCGCGTGATGATGGTGCGTTTAAAAAGACAGAGACAGGCGAGGCACCATCGTACTTGGCTAGGATGTCTTGAGGCATTTGGCTGTATGAGTGGCGTTGGAAAACACCACTCGATGCCGAAAACCAACTCGCTACCTATCTTATATCTTCTGAGCCTGTTGATGGTTGCCATCTCTGTCGAAAAAAAAAATAACGAAGATATACTAACGAATACCAGCGCAATCAGACGATGAGAATGATGATGACGAGGATGATGTAGATGAAGATGCCGTTCTCGAATACAAGACCATCCCGCATCTGGGAGGCGTAAATCGTGTGAGAGCAGCGCCTACCACGACGCCGACATCCGAGCTGGAGCCTTGCTTAGATCCGTACCCAGTAGCGACATGGGCAGAGACGGGTAAAGTTCATATTTGGGATGTTCGTCCTCTATTCAACGCGTTGAACCAACCCGGCACAAAGATTGACAAGAAAAAAGTCGAAACACCATTGTTTACCATAAATGCTCATCGCACAGAAGGCTTTGCGATGGACTGGGGCGGCCTTTTGGGTGGCGGTTCGTCGGGAAATACTGGCCACTTGCGCTTGCTAACAGGCGATATGCACAGCAAGATTTTCCTCACAACAAGTAATAATACCGGATTCACCACACATGCTCAGCCATTTGAGAGTCACACATCATCTGTTGAGGACCTACAGTGGAGTCCATCAGAGCCTACCGTATTTGCCTCATGCTCTGCGGACCGAAGCATCCGGATCTGGGATGTGCGTATAAAGTCGCACCGTTCAGCTCTTGCAGTTGATGCTGCACATGAGCAGGATGTAAATGTCATCAGCTGGAATCGCGGGACACAGTACTTGCTTTTGTCTGGTGGTGATGATGGAGCATTGAATGTGTGGGACATGCGCGCATTTAAGCATGGTCAAAGACCTAGTCCAGTTGCGCACTTCGGATGGCATCAAGCGCCTATCAGCAGTGTGGAATGGCACCCAGATGAAGACAGTATATTTACGGCTTCTGGTCGCGATGACCAAGTGACACTGTGGGATCTGGGTGTTGAACATGATGAAGATGAAGACCCGGCACAGTTGCCGAAAGGGCCTAACGGTGAGCCCGTACCGAGCCAGTTGCTATTCTGTCACCATGGTGCCACAGATATCAAGGAGGTCCACTGGCATCCACAGATCTCAGGCATGTTGGGCACTACGTCATCTGATGGCTTCCACTTCTTTAAGACGATTTCTGTGTAGAAGCAGCTGTGTATGATAGAGTTTTATATATTCATTCACAATATATTCTCATGAATGCATTAGGAACGCTTCTGGCAGAATGGCTCTGGATTTTGGCCTTTATAAACCCAAGCTTTCATCGCTTCCTTCAGTTCCTCAGGAAACGTGGCTTTGCACAGGCGGTCGTAATCGTAAGCGACACAGTCAAAATCGCCCTCAGCGACCACGTTACGCTGCGCTACCGAGTATGCTGTCGATCGAATAATAGCCCTATCGCGCCGATGCATCGGAAGCGGAGCTTGTCCGATAACAATAGTGTCAGGGTACGTGACAGGACGACGGTAGCGGCAATACGTTGATGCAAGGATGACGCCAACGCCTCGTCCTAATGCAAGGTTGTCACGAATTTCACGACTCAGGGTGCTTGTTACGCGCTCGATCCAGCGCATACGGGCCGTTTCGAACCACCTAATATAATGCACATTGTTCACTGAACGAATTAGCTCGACGAGTCAAAGACATACCGTGCTCAAACTGATCATGATCGCCCCAAATGACAGGTTGTCGAAACACTGCAGCGCGAGGATATCCTAGTTTAGACAATTCTTCTTCGGCCTCTTGTATTTGCGCTTCGTATGCGACCTCATTTTTCCGTACATCCTCGAAAGAAACAGGCTTATATCTTCGGACAAGCTGGGGACTTGAACGCCATGTCGGCAGTGAAACATGGCGAAGAGCTCCTCCAAGCATACGCGACATGGTAAAATTGGCCGGTTAGTTCGGGCCGTAACCCCTATAAAAATAATTCAAGGGTTCGCCTCCAGTGACATGTGAAATCGGAGTCCACCCAGTTCTTGATAAAGAACGGAGGCAACATATTTGCCGTCTGCATTGAAATTACTCAACGATCGCGGTGCTCTCTACTATGACAGACAACTGGACATTAGAGATACGAAAAACGCAGCGACGGTGTGCCGTCAGTTGAAAGATTCCGCAAAAGTGGCTAATTTTTTTCTATATCCATGCTTGGTCTGTCGCCAACGACAAGATACGGAGTGAGGAACGTGTACACTGTTCTTTGGGAACATATGATGCTTTACCATACACGATGTAAAGCCAACATATGAAATTATTCATGAGAATTTTAATGTATTTATTTCATGCTAGCTGTTGCTACGTCGGGCTTCTGATGTTCGACATATTATCGTGCCGACAGAAATGCATCGAAATTGCTATTTCGATGGCAGATATAGTGTTTCACCGCTTTATTCAAATTCTGGAGGGAAATTCTTCTCCCAACAATTCTCCATACTTCTCCGACGTAAGGGCGTTTGTCTGACCAATCCTACCTCGCCGAACTTTGACAGGACAAGTAACATCGTACATCACGTGCGTTTCGGATGACCCTGATCACTGATTGGTTCATAGTAACTGAACCTTTCAACGGTCCATTTAAATCAATCTCGACAGATAACATATATAAGTCTGCTTGGTGCGCCACACGAACTCCTAACTCAACTAATCACCCTCGATGAAGATGCAACTCGGAAGTGTTTTGGCTCTCGCAGCCTTGAGTGGACTTGCTTATGGTGCACCCGCACAGAATGGAAGGTGCCATCCTGTGGCAAAGCCAGGCCCGCTGGTTGGTCTGGGCGACTATGACGACACATCTGTCCAGCAGCTCTCATTCGGCTCTGTGAAAGGTTTCAAGGGAAAGGTGCTTGTCGCGTCTGATAAGCCAGGAGAAGCCTTGCAATTCTACGAGTGTGAGCCACCGTCGGACAAATACGAAGGTTCGAATGATTACTTCTACTATGGGCAAGTGAGATCCAAAAATGATCCAAGCATGTGCTTGACACCTGGTACTGTCAATCGTCCGGTGAAGGGACGTAAGGACAAATGGGAGGCATACCCTAACGATGGTGAGAAAGCTGTGCGGATGGAGCCGTGCGCAGAGGAGGCGTCATTGACGATGCGCAAGCAGTGGTTCCGTATCCCAAGGACAGGGCCCAAGGGGTGCTCGCGTGAGTTAGACCAAGCTGGTTGGGAGAGTGATAAGCTATCTTTGCGACTGGAGTACGATGGTGGATCACCCGTAACATTTGGCGTGACAACAAGGGACTACGCGAGGATTCTCATGCTTGACTCAGGCAAAGCCGAGCATAGGTGTATCAATGCTTTCTAACCTCCCGCCTATTAATATTGAATGTGAAATGTAAAGCTTTATATGTTAAGATATCGAGAGACCCTTTTTTTTCTTTGTTCTAGTAGTTTGAGATAAAAAGATTGCAAACTAAAGCGACAACTTGATGTTTTGTGTGATAGACATATTTGAGGTGCCGAGGGCTGTTATAGTCGCCTTGTTAGTACGGATGAAATTTATTCAGGAACGTAAGTGGTGCACGTGCCAACCCCTAGAAATCGGTTGCTTACAGATATTATTATTGCATCAGTGGACCTACTGGACGCCATCATGTTGTACTTGAGTGGATTGGGCTCAAAGACGCAAACCGAAACTTGAGATCAAATCAATAGTGAAAATTTTAAGATATCATTTCAAAAATAACCATTTACCATCCGTATTATAGACTGCTACACTGGGTGGTTCATGACATGGGCTGGTCTTGTCTAAGGGAGAACCCTAGGTGGCTCTGCGAGCACGCGGAACCTCGATAAGATTAGACTGCATTAAAAAATACAAGAAAGGATTTCTGAGATTTTTGAGGAATCTTTTGGTGGCTCGGTCGTAGAACTTACTGACTCTGTTCTGAAAACACATGAGAAACCAAGATCTATAGAATCGAGCAACAAGTTTGTGTACGATGTCACAACTAAAAACAAACTATTAACAGTGTATAGCACATTTTGACTCCACGATCATTTAAGGTAATCTTTAGAGGAAGTCCTTACATAAATAGTTCTGCTTTTAAAGAATGACCAAGTAAATTCACGTTGTGTTTGAGAACCGTCGCAGGAGACAGAGAGCAAAAACTCAATTTTTGATATAGTTTCAAAACATTCATCGTAGGCCATTCTTCTAATTCGTTTAGTACGTAAATTCTGGTCGATGCGTCCTGGACGGGCGCGATTCGGTCACATTGCCAATACCGAATAGGTTACGCGTAATATCTCACCGTGGGTGTATCGCTTAATTTCTGTCCTAGGAGCCCTCTACGTTATATCTCATAGCGCATCAATGAAATAACTCCATATATTTAATGTCTTCTCATCAAGGCCATTGGACGGAAGGTTACCCGGCCTGTAAGGTTTCAGCGTCGGAAGGCAAAGTACCCTAATATGAAGCCGCTTAATGACTTTTTAGTGAATATTACCTTATATAAATTGAGAGCTTCTTGTACAATACGACAAGATTGAACATTCACATAAAACTAAATCGACGCACTGAGCATATTCTCAACACATGAGGGCAAATATGATGAAGCAGTCTGAATTAAGTGCAGTTGCTCATCGATCCAAGGATTAAGCATACATTTCAGGCATGGGCTTAAACTCAGTTTGAATGTGTTATAGCAACGACAGCGTCCTGTGCGACCTATGTGTACAAAATAAACCGCGTAATAAACCATCGGATATGTAGTGAAATCATTATTTACAAAACTGTAACCATGAACAAATAACCCTGTATATGAGAACGATGTTACAAATTCGCCGCGCGAATCTTTGGAGACTTCGTCTGCCGCCATGAACGGTACGTGTTCACAGAACGGGGACGCGTTGATTTTTGAAAATGCGTGCGGCGCTGCGCGAAACCAATGCGATGGTTCTCGAAGTCAAGGATAATGGACGTCAACTTGAATATAGGTTCGCCTAAAATCCAGTGATTTAGACCATCTATTCCGACAACTGGAATCTTGCACATAGTGCCGTGCTTCAGGGAAGCAGAGAATTTCAGCGGCACACCACCAATAACAAAGTCCGAGCTGGGCACCTTGTCACAGTCGAATAATCCAATGTAAGAACCATCCACTGACTTTGTAACGCGAACGCCTTCCATAGACATCAGAACCCGCTTGACATCGGCGACATTGCCAAGAATAACACTGGCTGTGGAGTCAACGGTACCATGGAATGATAGACCATTCCATGTGAATGGGGTAGTCCAGTAACCTTGGGCCGGATTGACGGCATTCCAGCTGATATTGCCAAAGAAGAGAGAACGGTCAATAGTACCGACGTTTAGACTGCCATGTTTGTCACCGAGAGTGAACTGGTAGACGTTTTGGTCAAGATGAGAAGATAAAACATTGGTGAAAGAATTGGTCGAAGAAGCTGAACTGATGGAAGGAAAAGCCAAGCCAATTCGAGCGGAGTTGTGTGATGATGATGAAACAGCTACCTTCTTGAGGTCGAATGGACCAAAGGATAGATCGTCGACATCAACAGGCTTAGGACCATCCAGTTGCCTCGAAGTAATAGATTTGTCTGGGTCATATGAAGAGTCGACGATTACATCGGCAGAGCTTGTATCAAAAGTGACGGCCACGGATTGAGGAGGAAAGCCGACGGAAATAATTGTTGACCAAGGATCGGAGCGGTCAGCCTTCTCGTTCGTCTGAATCTGTGCGCCGCTGCGTTTGCGCAACGCAGTTGCATTGACAGATGAGTCGTGAGAACCAGTATTTTTGCGGAAAGTAAAGGCATTGTGTATATATTTCGCTGACAGAAGATCAAGTTCTTCGTTCACCAATGAGTCGGTATGGAATGGGTGAGGTGTCGAGCGGCGTTGAAGCTGGAGAGTAAGCTTCGCAGAGGAGAATGCCACCGCTTGGATCAGGGCGAGTGCAACGAGAATGAGGAACATGTTTTACCACTTCAGGGCCGTTAACAGGGCCCATTATATAGTATTGCCGGTGCAGGGCGATGTGCCTAGCGCCTAGCAAAACGCCAAGCCGCGGGGAAAACCAAGGCGTTAAACAACTCCGATGCTCTGCGAGGGGCGTCGGACATTTACGATGGCGGACAGCCGGCTTTACTTTGGGAAAAACTTGTAGCGAATTAAATCAAGCATCAAAATCAAACAGCTAGGATATCGGATGAGTGGAGAAACTAAGGCGACATAGACATGCTGAGTAATAGGTATCATAACGGACATTGCAATTGGGATTCCCCGATCTTTCTTCAACCAAACTAATTTGTTGTAACATGAACGACATTCGTGTGGCACCGTTGAAAAACGCGATAGGATTCAATATGGAAATAACAGTTTAGTAATTTGATGCCGTTGCGGTGGCAATGGACCTGAATGGATCGTAGACAGCATGTGATTTATTGGCTTTTGTCGGGCCTGGTAAAAGCGTTGATCCTGTCGCCCTGTTCGCAGGAGCCAATGTCGCGACCATGACCAGCGCCAATGCCATATCTACATTGAACAGCAAAGACCGATCTGGGCACTTCAGCGAAAGCGGCGGATAAACTTGGTGGTTTCTAGTGAACGGACTGCACAGAATGATTACTCTGTATATTCACGGATAAAATGCAAAAGCACGTTAAGACCTTTTGACAATCACAGCCGTCTTTTTGACCAACGCGATTGGTTGGTACATGTCCCAAGCATTATTCCTGGTTGGATCCCATTAATTTCCTCTCTGGATTATGCTTGTAACTCTCTATTACCTCATTCTCTCACACATCCCGGTTTCCTGACGGAAAGAGGTCATTATGCGCAAGGACGATAATGTGGATCAGTGCTTCACGACTGCTATGTGAAATGCAATACCTGATAAAATGGCTGTGCTTGACCAAATATAGGGAAGCTAAAATACAGTTTTCGTAACCGGTGGCATAGCAATACACACGATTCGAAAAAGAAACACAGAAAGTGTATAAAGAGAATAATTGTGACTCTACTATGCGCACAAGTATTGCTAGATTTATTCGGTCGAGGGGGCAGGAATGTAATCCAGGGGGAAATAATCGAGTGCATGAGAGAGTAGAGAGGGAGAAAAACGTAAGACGTTAAATTGGGAAGGGACTTGAAAAATTGTATTCCAACCGATGTGGTTAGAGAGTAACAAAAAAAACATTTGCACTCATTTTGGCAATGTCTGGAAAATAGTAACGTATTCTGGCGTTAAAAAAGAATAGACGAAAGTTGATATGCAGACAAGAGAATGAGAGAGGTGGGCCAAAGTAATGCGCTTAAGTGGGGTTGCTTTCTAGAGCAGGTAATGCAGCCCAGAAAAGCATCTGAGCATTTGTAGTAATAGTATAAAAATAATTGGAACAAGTTTAGACCACTGAGAAAGAGTCACGACAGAGTTTCAGGATGTCCCACCATGTGCTCAAAAGTGACATCTCGCTACATGCGCGAAAATGAAGCGGTCAAAAATCTCGTAGGCGCTTACAAATAGTGGCTTGAGCGCATTTCCTTATGGGTATGCATACCATATTTCGGTTTCGCCTGTAATGGCGAGTGTGCATGAGTCATAGTATAACTCGGCACGCATATGACTTGACACGCAAGTTATAAAAAGGCGCCCCGAGCCATCACGGCTCCTCAT
>ERZ500978.343-NODE-343-length-12510-cov-8.187957_pt1 | contig 12510 bp, 12 predicted proteins | sample MGYA00248870_ERZ500978 | MGnify/ENA primary metagenome ERZ500978 (study PRJEB25958, sample SAMN03398513) | human skin metagenome | study: EMG produced TPA metagenomics assembly of the Human Skin Microbiome Metagenome (human skin metagenome) data set. | reverse complement strand
TGCTAATCAGTCGGCTTTTGCCCAGCTTAAGGCTATTAGCGGTGCGTAACTTCAGCTAATAATATGAATCCTTGGTCAGCATCTGGCTGGCGGAAGAATTCAATGATAAAGCGGCTGATGCCATAGCCTAGTAAGAATACAGCGGAGGCGGCCATACGTGGACGTGGTTTTGATGAATACCACCATAAGAATATAAATAGCAGCAGACCTTCGGCAAAGGCTTCATATAGCTGTGATGGATGACGAGGCAATATGTATTGACCATTGACTTCAATCATCAATTCTTGCAATTGTGGATTGCTCTGTAATTGCTCCATATCAAACGCCGCGGCTTGCGGAAAGTAGGTCAGCCAGTTATAGCCACCGTCTGAGACGCGACCCCATAATTCGCCATTGATATAGTTGCCGATACGCCCAAACAGTAAGCCGGTTGGTACACAAGGAACGATAAAATCGAATACTTGAAAGGTAGTCTTTTTATATTTACGGGCAAAGAACCACATACCTAGCATGACGCCGATAAAGCCGCCGTGGAAAGACATACCGCCTTCCCAGACTTTTAATATATAGGCAGGGTTTTGGAGTAATTCACCGAACTGATAAAACAGCACAATTTACTACCTGGCAATCAACAACTTTACAGCAACCTCAAAAAGACACTCATCTTTGATAGTAATACTAACTTTGCCATTATGAGCATTGGCGATAGCTTGCACAATAGATAAGCCTAAGCCTGTTCCTGAATGCATCGTATTCGTTTTATCATGACGATAGAATCGCTCAAACAGTTTATCGGCTTCAATCTGATTTAATGGTTTGTCTAGACGGTTGGTCATAGTTATTCTTAACCAGAGCTGCTCTGGGGATTGAATATCGTCTTTTGGCGCATTAAGCGAGGTGCTTGAAGTGAGGACAGTAGCGGATATCATAATAGTGCTATTACTAGCCGCATAATAAATCGCATTTGACATCAGGTTGGCAAACAGCCGTTGCAATAAGCCTTTATCACCTAGTACTGTTTTAAAATCACCCGATTTTTCAAAGATTATCTCACGATCCTCAGCAATCATCTCATAATAATCTATAAGCTTTGTGATCAAGCTCTCTATATCGACATGACTGATTTGCGAATCACTCAGCTCTTTTTGAGTTTTTGCCAGTAATAACATATCGTTAATCATGGCGGATAACTGCTTTAACGTATCATGCTGATGATGCAATTGCTCAATGTATTCGTCGCTTTCTCTTGGCTTAGTTAACATGACTTGCGTTTGCGTACTCAGCGTCGCTATTGGCGTACGTAGCTCATGGGCGATATTGTCTGAAAACCGTGATAATGATTCAAAGTTACTTTCAAGCTTGACCATCATAGAATTATAAGACTCCGTTAGTGGACGTAATTCTAACGGCATATCGCCAACCACAATTCTTTCATCTAACCTTTGAAGATTAATGCCTTTCATCTTTTGTACGATAGTAGCTAGGGGAGCAAAACCCCAGTGTACACTTAGTGCTGCTACTGAAACCAATAATAAGGTAATGGCGATAAGTATCAAGCTCAGCTGGCGATTAAACTGGATAAGATATTGATGATGCACATCGATAGGTAGAGCAATAAATGCCAAAACCTCTTGATGTGTAACGATAATGGCTCGGTAATGCCTATTATTTATCTTGATCATAAACTGCTGATCGCGATAGTCCTGCAATAGTTGTAACAAGCTAAAATCTGCCGGTAGATCATTGATGAAATTACTGGGATCGCTGGACAATAAATTGCCGTTTTTGTCTGATATTAACGTTTTTAAATCATAGTCTAACCAAGAAGAATGTGGATGATTGGCATCAATTAGCGCTTGCGACTTTGATACTGTGAATGGTTCTATGTGATCTTCCAAACTAACCATACGTTTGCGCAGGTTAAAAGCTGCATGAGTAAGGATTTCTGAGTCCATTTGCTCAAAGTGCTCGTTAACAGAGCGCTGAACCCATGCGTAGATAATAACCTGAGAGATAATAACGAACAATGTCAGTAAAAAAATAGTTCGCCATAACAGTGACCAATGCCAATTCTTAGATTTATGTCTCATTTGATGTCAGACTGTCTTTATTAATACTGTCGTCGCCCATGCCACTATCCACGTCGACAGCCAGTGGCTCTAACTTGTAGCCCATTCCGCGTACCGTATGAATCAGCTTTATATCAAATCCATCATCAATTTTTATCCGCAGGCGCCTTATAGCCACGTCAATGACATTCGTATCACTGTCAAAGTTTATGTCCCATACTTGTGAGGCGATCACAGTGCGCGGCAGTACCTCACCTTGACGTTCTAAGAAAAGTTGTAATAAAGCAAACTCTTTAGCAGTCAATTTTATATTAGTGTTGCCTCTATGAACGGTGCGTTTGGCAATATCCATTTTCAGATCAGCTATGTGTATGACCGAGCTTTTATAATCAGATTGATTGGCACGGCGCAATAGGCTTTTTATTCTAACAATCAGTTCAGCAAAAGCAAAAGGCTTGGTCAGATAATCATCGCCACCAATTTCAATGCCCTTAATCCGATCGCTTAAATCATCTTTAGCGGTTAAAAATAAAACAGGCGTATGCTTTCCAGCAGCACGGTAGCGCTGTATCAGCTCAAAGCCGCTGACGTCAGGCAGCATCACATCCATCACCACCACACTAAAATCTTCAGTCATTAACGCATGATAGCCATCTAAACCTGTCATGTGATGATCCACGATGAAACCGGCCTCAGTTAAGCCTTTCTTAATATATTCTCCAAGGTTTTTCTCATCTTCTACTAACAGTACTTTCATCGTTGCTTACCTTTATATCATTATAGTTGTCAACAGCGTATCACTAACATTGTTAGCTTATCAGCCATATATTTATCAGGAACCCTTGTTATAACAGTGTTCTTTGGATAGAGGCAGATGCTGGTATTTGGTTTTAATGACAAGAAGATGACAATATTATGCTGTTCCTAACGAACATGTAATATCCGTGTCATCTAGCTGTCAGCCACCATTTAGTATTCTAAATCAACGCCGCATAGAGGTTTGTCTCTGATACAGACCATCTCTACGAGCAACATTTGCAGTCTGAAAAGTATTTTTTGAAAAAATATGGTAGCGATCGTGATACAAATGCTGAAGCCATATTAAATGAATATATCGCGCATTAAAATCTAAAGCGGTGAGAATGACAGCATTGTAATCTTAACGTCATCTACCAGTCAGAATGATTAATGTATCATTTAGGCTAGTTTAACAGCTATTGAACTCAATAGTCTTTAATCCAAACAATAGGAGTTAATCATGTCACAATTTAAATTACTGTCTAAATCAATCGCAATGACGGCCATCGCTCTTGTCGTATCGACCTCAGCTATGGCGCATGATCCTAAAATGCATGCTGAAAAAGATCAAATGAACTGTGAAAAGATGAAAAAGCATATGGATATGATGGGAAAAATGGATCATAGCAAGATGGACATGAGCGATCCTGCCATGAAAGCGATGATGGCTAACATGGGTAAAATGAAGCAAATGTACCAAAAACACTGCGTTACTAACGACAGTAAATCTTAAAAATTTTAGCTCTGTTAAATAGCAGTCAACACTTAACGGAAATAAATTTTTAGGAAAACATATGAAATTTTTATTGGGTGCGCTCTTTACTGTATTTGTGGCAATCGTTAGCGTGTTTGCGATTGTTACCAGTGGCGTTGTCTATGTGGGAGCTGACCAAGAGCATAGCCCAATGATGTTTAGCTTTTTGGAAACCGCTCGCAATCGTTCCATAGCAAATGCCAGTAAAGATATTGTGGTACCAGATTTAGAGAAGGTCGATATCAGCTCTGGGGGCGCGGACTATAAGGATATGTGTGCAGGCTGTCACTTATCTCCGGGAGTGGACAAAACTGACTTTAGCGAAGGCTTATATCCAAAGCCACCTAACTTCACTAAGGCTGAGATCGTCAAACGTTATCAAACAGAAGACGGTGCAAAGCAAAGCTTTTGGGCAATCAAACACGGAATTATGGCTTCGGGAATGCCTGCATGGGGCGCCTCTCATGATGACGCTAGAATGTGGGCAATGGTTGCTTTTATCAGATCGTTACCTAAATTAGATGAAGCTCAGTACACGATGCTAACCACTAGGATAGATGACGATATGATGGACGTGTCATCTGATGGTGAGATGAATATGTCGGATGATGGATCTGGAATGCAGCATTAATACTTTCTAGATATGAAAGCCTCCTAACTCACGGTTGTCGCTATCACCAATGTAGTACTAAACAGTGCTACATTTAATGTTTTTAGTTAAGTACATAAGAATTCAAATATAGGGTGTAAGTTTTTAGAATAGCGAGCATAACAATAGACGTTTAGGATTAATTTAATGAGACATTACACACATGTGTTTTCTAATGGACATAACTGGTTATCCGGTCGTGTCCTTTTATTGGTGGTGACATCGTCACTCTCGTTAACGCTAGCCGCTTGCAGCCAATCTAATATCAGTGGCTCTGATTCTCAACCAGTAAAGGTTGAACAGTCTGCTGCCCAGAATGCACAAGTACAGAATGAAAGTTCTGCTCCTGCAAATGCTCCCGTTAACAGCTCGTCATCATTACTCAAAAACGTCTCAGCCACGGTTTATAAAGATGCCAACTGCGGCTGTTGCAAAGAGTGGGTAGGCTATGCAGAAGGTAATGGATTAAACGCAACCACGCAAGATGTTGCAGATCTATCCTTATTTAAGGAGCGTTATGGCGTACCACAGCAAATGCGTTCTTGTCATACCACCGTTACCACCGACGGTTTTGTCTTTGAAGGGCATGTCCCTGCTAAACACATGGCTGAATTCTTAGCAAATCCTCCTGCACAAGCTATTGGACTTGCTGTACCGAATATGCCGGTTGGTAGCCCAGGTATGGAGTATGAAGATAAATTCATGCCTTATAAGGTAATGCAGCTTAATAAAGACGGCACCACAGAAGTCTATGCTGCTATTGAGTCTCCTCAGCAGCAGCTGTAGTGTTGGCTTAGATGTGAATAGATTCTGTTAAATATCGAAAATATTATAACTATAAGCTTAACCACCATCTCTCAAATTAAATAAGGTTATCATTATGAATAAACAGAACATACTGAACCGCCGACGTTTTTTAACCGGATCCTCTGCTGTCCTTGGTGCCTCCTTGATGCCGACTATTGCTAGTAGCGCATTGGGACAATCGAGTCGCTCAGGCAGTCAGGGCGCTACGATTAATAGTGATCAAAACGTTCATAAAGTACCTGTATTGACAGGCAAAGAGTTTGATTTATACGTCAGTAAACAGTCCGTTATTGTGAACGGCAAAAAGAGCATGGCGACGCTCATCAATGATTCACTACCAGCACCGACGCTAAAAATGCGTGAAGGCGATACGGTGGTGATACGTGTTCATAATCAGATGGATGAATCAACCTCTATCCATTGGCATGGACTACTAGTACCGTTTGAGATGGATGGGGTGCCGGGCATTAGCTTTGATGGCATTCCTGCGAACAGCACCTTTACTTATAAATTCAAATTAAAACAATCAGGCACTTATTGGTATCACTCACACAGTGGGTTCCAAGAACAAACCGGTATGCTGGGTGCCATTGTGATTGAACCTAAAGGGCGTGAGCGTCATCCTATCGACGAAGACCATGTGATCGTGCTTAGTGATTGGACCAGCCGCAACCCGCATAATCTCTTGAAGCTGCTCAAACAGCGCTCAGACTTTGACAACTACCATCTACCAGACTTCAAAAAATTGCTTGCTGATATTGCTAAAACAGATCTGAAAACCGCGTTTGATGAGCGCAAAATGTGGAATCAGATGCGCATGATGCCCACTGATTTTACGGACTTGTCGGGTGAAAAAACCTTTACCTACCTTATCAATGGCAAAACGACCGCAGCTAATTGGGCGCAAATCGTCAAAGCAGGACAGCGCGTTAAATTACGCTTTATCAATGCCTCAGCACAAACTATCTTTGATGTGCGCATACCCGGTCTCAAAATGACTGTGGTGGCAACCGATGGCATTGATGTCGCCCCAGTTGCGATTGATGACTTTCGCATTGGCGTGGCTGAAACCTATGATGTCATTGTCACCCCGACCAAAGATGCGCATACCATATTTGCCCAAAACATAGACCGTTCGGGCTATGTCGCAGCAACGCTTGCCACCAAAGAAGGTGCTCGTGCGGCAACGCCTGCTATGGACAAAATTGAATGGCTCACCATGGCAGATATGATGGGTGCTATGGGTGCTAATGGTTATAAAGCTAAGCACGCTAAAACAGAATATGACTTTAAGTCTGATATGCGTGTGGACAGTCCACGTATGAACCTTGACGATCCAGGTATCAACCTGCGCAATATTAATAGAGAGGTATTGAATTATAGTCAGCTACGCTCTGTCGATGAGGCAATATTTGCGGAGCAGCGCAAGCCTACCCGAGAGATCGAGCTACATTTAACCGGTAACATGGAGCGCTATATTTGGGCGTTTGATGGGGTTAAGTTCAGTGAGGCCACGCCGGTCAATATTAAGCCGAATGAGCGCGTCCGTATCACCTTAGTCAATGACACAATGATGAATCATCCGATGCATTTACATGGGATGTGGAGCGATTTGCGCATGCCTAACGGCGAGTTTCAGGTGCGCAAGCATACTATTATGGTGCAACCGGCACAAAAAATTAGCTTTGATGTCACAGGAGAAGCTGGTCGATGGGCATGGCATTGTCATCTGCTCTATCACATGGAAGCCGGTATGTTTAGAGAAGTGGCGGTCGTTTAAGCAAATCTTTGATGGTTAAGTGAGAGATGAGATGAAAATACATAAAGTAGGTTTACGGTTCGCCGGGGTATCATCATTGGTATTACTAGCATCATCATTTGCTAATGCTGCTGACCCGTCCACGGTTAAAAAAGACATGACTATGTCAGATATGGACCATAGTAGTATGGACATGTCGGATATGGATCATAGCAAAATGGATATGTCAGGCATGGACCATAGCAAAATGGATATGTCAGGCATGGACCATAGCAAAATGGATATGTCAGGTATGGACCATGGCAGCATGGATATGTCAGGCATGGATCATAGCAAAATGGATATGTCAGGCATGGACCATGGCAGTATGGATATGTCAGGTATGGACCATGGCAGTATGGATATGTCAGGTATGCAAGGTGGTAAAGCTCCAGCTGATGCTCGCAGTCCTGACTATTCAAACGGCGTTCCCTATGGACGCTATGGTCAGCCTATGATGATGGGTGATATGCCGTTATGGGGTGTTTCTGTAGAACAGTTGGGCTATCAGTTTGATGACGATCAGATTAACTATGAGGTGGATGCTTGGTATGGAAAAGATGAGCGACGCCTAGCTGTACGCAGCGAAGGTAGTGTTCAGACTAAGGACGATAAAAAAATTGATAGTCTGACCTCACTGGCTTATTGGAAGCCGCTAAGTATTTTTTGGAATGGTGAAGCAGGTGTCGCTTATGATACCAAAAACGATAAGGCTGCCCTTATGGCGGGTATCGTAGGTACTGCACCATACTTTGTTGAAACAGATGCAAGAGCCTATCTCTATACTGATGGTCAAGTACGTCTTGACTTAGGTACGGCATATGAGTGGCGTTTGACTCAGCGTTGGGTTGTCAGACCAGAAGTAGGGCTGACAGCCTTTAGTAAAGACGATACTGATAACGGTATTGCTAAAGGGTTCAATGATTTTGACGCTGAAGTTAGATTAATGTACGAGACTTTAAATCGTCAACTTGCACCTTACGTCGGTGTGAGCTATGAGACGGCTTTAGGCGATGCTCGAGATTTGCGGCGCCAAGAAAATGAATCGGTTGATAGTAGTAGTTTGACTGCGGGGGTTACATTCTGGTTCTAACATTGTCAAAATTATAGGAGATATATTATGAATACTTCTGATCAAAACAGCATGAATCATCAAAGCCATCAACAGGGCATGAATCCTTATGTGAAGTTCACTTTGATGATTCTTACGTCTACGATTGTAATGTTTATCATGATGTATTTTAATACCTATCAGCTCGATCATGTTTATTTTAGTGAGACCCGAGCCTATATGGCATTATATATGGGCGCAGTCATGGCGATTATCATGCTCGCCTTTATGAGCAATATGTATAAAAAGACTAAGATTAATTTACTGGTTTATGGAATAAGTGTAGTAATGTTTGCCGTTGGGCTGTGGGGCGTGCGCTCTCAAGCAACGGTTGATCAAGTCGATTGGATGCAAGCCATGATACCGCATCACTCGATTGCTATTTTGACCAGTTCGCGCGCTGATATCGAAGATCCTAGAGTACAACAGCTCGCTGACGATATTATTAAAGCGCAAAAGCGTGAAATCGCTGAGATGCAAGCGCTTATTGAAGAGCTCGAATAGACGGCTATATAATATAGAGGTATGGCAAGCTAAGAAATTGATTATGAAAAAATGGTGATACCTGGTATCAGCGCTATAGTCTTCGCTCGTACCTTTACCTTAAAAGGACAGATTGCACAGATAATTAATGTGATTTTTTACCTACCCCTTCAACTGCAGTAACTGCTCTTTGTTTTACTGTACTTATTATCAATATTTATTGTCTTCAAGGAGTGGTTTTATGAAACATATTGCCGATGAAAAATCTATCAAAGGTGGTCAGTACGATAAAGTACCGGAAAATTATAGCGGTACGGTCTATATTTGTCCTATGCATCCAGAAGTAAGAGATGTTGAAAAAAGTGACTGCCCAATATGTGGCATGTTTCTTAAACCTGAAGACGAAGTTGCTAAAGATGATAGTCACGCTAGCTGTCATGGAAAGGATACTGATAGTAGCGGAGTAAAATCTGTTAAAGGCGGTAAATACGATAAAGTACCTGCTGATTACGATGGCACGGTATATACCTGTCCTATGCATCCTGAAGTGAGAGACGTTAGAAATAGCGGTTGTCCGATATGTGGTATGGCGCTTGAGCCCGAAACGCTTACTATCGGTGAAGAGGACACCTCAGAGCTTGACGACATGACTCGTCGTTTTTGGATATGTACCGTGTTGACTGTACCGCTATTAATATATGTGATGAGCGGTATGTTTGGAGTTGACTTTAGTCAGTATGGTATACCTTCACAGGTTTTACAATGGGCTGAGTTGGTGCTTGCGACACCTGTAGTGCTTTGGGGGGCCGCCCCGTTTTTCGTTCGTGGCTGGCAGTCTATAAAAAGCCGCAATCTTAATATGTTTACTTTGATTGCGATAGGCGTAGGCGCTGCTTATGTTTTTAGTATTGTCGCGACCTTTTTTCCCAATATTTTCCCAGACAGTTTTAGAGACGCTAGTGGTCAAGTCGGAGTCTACTATGAAGCGGCAGCGGTCATTGTGACCTTGGTGCTACTGGGTCAAGTATTAGAGCTCAAAGCTAGAAGTCAAACTTCAGGTGCGATTAGAGCTTTGCTTGAGCTCGCACCACCAACCGCAAGACGTGTCGATGAAAACGGTGAAGAAGTCGAAGTCTCGCTTGATGAGGTCGTCACTGGCGATAAGCTACGGGTTAAACCAGGTGAGAAACTACCCGTAGATGGTATAGTGATCGATGGTAATAGTAGTGTTGATGAATCAATGGTGACGGGTGAGCCAATCCCTGTATCAAAAGTAGCAGGAGATACAGTGACTGGTGGTACGGTAAATGGCACCGGAACGCTATTAGTCGAAGCGGTCAATGTTGGAGCAGATTCAGTATTATCTAAAATTGTACAAATGGTTGCTGAAGCCCAGCGTAGCCGCGCACCTATACAGAAATTGGTAGATAAGGTAGCTGGGTGGTTCGTACCTATTGTTATTGTCACCTCTATCATAACCTTTATTGTCTGGGCGATATTCGGCCCTGAGCCCGCTATGACCTATGCTTTGGTTAACGCGATTGCGGTACTGATTATTGCTTGTCCTTGTGCCCTTGGTCTAGCGACGCCGATGTCCATTATGGTTGGTACCGGCAAAGGCGCGCAAAACGGCGTCCTCATCAAAAATGCTGAAGCGTTAGAGAGGATGGAAAAAGTCGATACCATTGTCGTCGACAAGACCGGAACACTGACCGCTGGTAAGCCCGAGCTTACCGCAATTGATGCGCAGGTAGGTCAAGATGAAGACGAGTTCCTCGCATTGGTAGCCTCAGTAGAAAGCGCTAGCGAGCATCCTTTAGCAGAAGCTATCGTTAGAGCAGCTCAAGAAAGATCACTCATTATTCCTAAAGCTACTGACTTTAATTCGACTACTGGCGAAGGCGTACAAGCCGTGGTCGATGGTAAGAAAGTCGCTATTGGTAACTCTAAGCTTATGGAAAGCCTAAATAGTTTTGATAATGAGCTGTCCACTAAAGCTGATGTCCGTAGAAAAGACGGTGAAACGGTAATGTTTGTGGCTATAGACGGTAAAGCTGCTGGTATTATTTCAGTTGCTGACCCTATTAAACCAAGCACTAAAGAGGCTATTTCACTGCTTCATGACGCAGGTTTAAAAGTTGTGATGCTAACCGGTGACAACGAAAAAACCGCGCAGGCAGTCGCCAATAAACTAGGTATTGATGAAGTTTATGCGGATGTCTCACCAGAGGATAAAAACCGTATCGTCAAAGAAATGCAAGACAGCGGTAAATTGGTCGCTATGGCGGGTGATGGTATCAACGACGCACCAGCGCTAGCGCAAGCTAATGTTGGTATCGCTATGGGAACCGGTACCGATGTGGCGATGGAGAGTGCGGGCATTACCCTGCTAAAAGGTGATTTAATGGGCATTGCCAAAGCTTATAAGCTTAGCCACGCCACCATGCGCAATATCAGACAGAATCTGTTTTTTGCCTTTATCTACAATGCACTTGGTGTTCCTATTGCCGCAGGTGTGCTCTATCCCATATTTGGGATTCTGCTCAGTCCGATGATAGCAGCGGCAGCGATGAGCTTGTCGTCATTCTCGGTGATTGCTAACGCGCTGCGATTGCGCCGTTTGAAACTATAATTCTGGTACGGTAAAAAGTGTTCTAAAGCACACTGACACATACTGGTCTAAACAAGATCACAAAATATAAGGATACCGTTATGGGCAGCTTTTCTATTACACATTGGCTGATTTTATTGGTCGTAGTGGTGGTCGTATTTGGTACTGCCAAGCTTAAAAATGCAGGTAAAGATTTAGGCGGTGCGGTGAAGGGTTTTAAAGAAGCGGTCAAAGATGAAGAACCCGAGAATGCTCGCAAAAATCATGTGCTTAGCCATGAAAATAGTACGCCAGCTGCAAGTAATGATTTAAATACGCGTGTAGGTAATCAGGCTGATGATATGGAAATCAGCCCTATTTCCACTGATGACCAGCCTAAAGTATGAAGCGCGCCGCTTATAAATAGCGGTACTATTTTTAGCAATGCCTTATATCCTGTATCAAATTTGGTCATTTGTAGCTTCCGGCTTATATAAAAAAGAGAAGAAAATTGCCATTCCTGTACTGCTATCTTCGATATTTCTATTTTATGCGGGTGTTGCTTTTTCCTACTTTGTCGTACTCAAAGGGGTATTGAAATTTTTTATTATGTTCGCTCCGCAGAACGTTATACCAATGACCGATATTGACAGTTATCTGAGCTTTGCCCTCAAGCTATTTATGGTGTTTGGACTGACTTTTGAGATTCCAGTGGTTACCTTATTGCTGATAATGGCCGGAATCGTTTCTACTCAAATTTTAGAAGATAAGCGTCGTTATATCATAGTCGGCTGTTTTGGGATCGCCGCGGTAGTGACACCGCCTGATGGTGTATCAATGCTGTTGTTGGCGATTCCTATGTGGCTATTATTTGAGCTGGGTTTACTCTTAGCAAAGATATTAATTAAAAATGAACGAAATAATGATTTAGTCTCAGGGAATGAAACATTAGAAAGTAGCTAGCACTACTTAAACACGCCAAGAACCTTTTTTACTTTTTACTTTTTACTAGAGTATGTCAGCGTGAGTACTCTACTTAGCGACGGACTCTAAATGGAACACCCAACTAATAACAACGAAAAAAATGACGGTCTTGCAAATCGACTTAACCAAGAGTGCTACTGCATTACCCTTGATCGTAAAGCGCTTAATACAAGCCTTCAAGATCAATTGGTAGAAACTAGAAACAATCCAATAGGAGCGAACGAGCTTAATAAGCTTTTTTCAGCAACACCCGTGTTCGTTCCCAAAACAGAGATAGAGGCGATGGAGCGAATCGTCAGGGCTATCGAGTCAGCTGCCGAACTGCCATTGTATCAAGAGCAAGTGCTGTCGTGGGCACCAGAAATAGCTGCTTTCGACCCAGGCCCAATAGGGGCCCTCATGGGTTATGACTTTCACTTGGGTAGCGATGGACCTCAGCTCATCGAGGTCAATACTAATGCCGGTGG
>ERZ500978.338-NODE-338-length-13015-cov-4.789352_pt1 | contig 13015 bp, 9 predicted proteins | sample MGYA00248870_ERZ500978 | MGnify/ENA primary metagenome ERZ500978 (study PRJEB25958, sample SAMN03398513) | human skin metagenome | study: EMG produced TPA metagenomics assembly of the Human Skin Microbiome Metagenome (human skin metagenome) data set. | reverse complement strand
GAAAAATGTTAGAATAAATATATAATCTAAAGAAATTCGACGTACATATAGCCATTGAGTGTATTATCAACATGAAGGCTTTGTTAAGCTTTAAAGTGTATCTTTGCAGTTAATTTAACCGGTGGCAAGTATTCTTAGTGGCATGATAGCTAATAAAGGTTAAATGTCGAATCCTTTCTACCATTACTTTAATTAAAAATGCTTGCCTATTTATTTACATCTAAAAATATTCAGTCTTATGTCAAAATCTATCACCACCCTCGCCAATTTACTGCATAAATTTAATAGCCAGACTATCAGTCGTAGTCTTGAGTATGTCAGTAAAATTGACCTAGGCAGCCTTCAGCGCAGCGAAACCGCCCAAACCACGCAACTGCAAGCGGACATTAAAGGCACCAAAAAGTACCATACCCAAATTACCTATCACAAAGCAAGCCAGCGTATCATCCAAAGTGACTGTAGTTGTCCTGTGGGCAGTTTTTGCAAGCACGGTGCGGCATTGGCACGTTTATTACAAGCGCAAGAAAAGCAAACCCGCGATGCTGGTGGCAAGCGACTATCCAGCGATCAGCAATTTATCCAAGAGTTACTACAACAAATCACTGAACTGCCCAATTCATCGGATTATCACGCCCTAAAAGAGGCGTTAACCAATAGCTTCAACGCACCCAACTCTAACCATCTTACTGTTAGCAAACGCCATGATGAAGCCAGTCTTTGGCTCAAAAACTTACGGCAAGACTTGAAGCAATTGGCTAAAACCCAAAAAACCGCTAGCGCCACTAGCGAACCCTCGCCCTTTGTCTATCTAATTGAACATAAATTTGGTCAATTACAGCTTGAGCTTATCAAAGTTCGCCGTATCAAATCAGGCGAAATCCGTGAGGCTAAAACCTATACACAGTACAGCAATGTTTATTACAGCTATTCAATTCCTATTACGACAAAAGCCTTATTCACCCAGATTTATGACCATGTCAAAGCCCAAGACCGAGCGGCTTTTGCCCAGCATAATATGATAGCGAACGAACTACCGCTAAACTTATTACAGCAGCTTATCAACGATAAAATTTTGTACGATAAATCCCACTGGGATAAGGATTGGCGAGAAGCGCAATTTCACCCTATCACTTGGACGGATGAGATTTTAACGCTAACCATTGAATGGCAAGAGCCCACCCAATACGGCGAAAAACTGCAATTTAGTTTGCTTGATAGCAACCAACATCGCCATGGGTTTGGGCAAACCGAAAATTTTGATGTGCTATTTACCCAACCTTTGACCTTTATAAACAGAGTAAAAAGCCAAATCGGCTTGGTCAATGCGCAGACAATCGGTGATATGCCCAATGACGTATTATATCGATTGCTGACCATGCCTGTGATTCCCAAAGCCATGGCAAATGACGTAGCAGAGGTTTTATCCAGTCATCAAATGACGCAAAAACTGCCCAAACCTAAAAACCTGCAACCGATTGAAAAAATCTATGGGACGCCACAGCCAATCATTCGCTTTGGTCATATTGATACGCAGCAATTGCCCTACAATATGCGACGAGACTACTGGCAACAGCAATGGATAGACAAACAATATGTCAAAGCCGAGCTTAGCTTTGCCTATGAAACCGGTGAAATCCCTGCCCGAATGGACGCTGAAATCCCATTTTTTACTACCCAAAAAAATGGTAAACGTTATCAGCAATACCGAGATATTAAAGCGGAAAACAAAGCCATACGGGGGTTAAAAAAACAATGTAACACCTTTGAATGGCTCAAAATCGGCTCAAGTGTCAGCCGACATCAAGCCACCATTGAGCACAATCAAGCCTTAAGTACCTTATTACCCATCGATAAATTCCATGAAATCGGCTGGCAGGTCGAGCATTTAGCCGATAGCCCAATTAACGCTGACCTTTCCCAAAACCTAGAATTGCTTGTTGAGCCTTTGACAGGCGAAAACGGTGATGATGGCAATCATTGGTTTGAAGTCGGAGCAACAATCAGTGATAGCGATGGGCATCGATATGATTTACTGAGTATCGTGGCATACTTGCTAGAGCAATATCCTTATCTGATGCACCCAGATATCGAGCAACTGTTTGACAAAGACCATCTATTCGCCATCAATGTCGGACAAGCTCGTCCCGCATTGGCGGTGGCTTTTAAAGATATTTTGCCAATTTTGCAAAATTTAACCCATCTGTTATCACAAAACGAGCGAAAAATTGATAGGTATGACGCTCAAGCTTTGTTTGACCTTGAACATACGCTCGGTATGGCATGGCAAATGCCCGAAAAACTTAAAACTTTTAGCGAAAAACTTAAAGCAGGTTATCAGTCCAGCTTGCCCACGCCACAAGGATTTATTGGGGAATTACGACCCTATCAACAGCAAGGCTTGGCTTGGCTGCAGTTTTTGGCACAGACTGAACATGGCGGCGTGCTTGCCGATGACATGGGGCTGGGCAAAACCGCCCAAACGCTGGCTCATATCCTCATGGAAAAACAAGCAGGGCATTTGACCGAGCGACCTGTACTCATCGTTGCGCCTACGTCGCTCATGCACAACTGGCAAAAAGAAACCGAAAAATTCACCCCAGAGTTGTCGGTTTTGCTACTGCATGGGGCAAATCGCCATGATGATTTTGACAAAATCAAACAGCATGACATCGTCCTCACTACCTATCCGCTCGTGGTGCGAGATAAAGAGCTGTTGAAAACTCACCAATTCCACCAAATCATTCTTGATGAAGCGCAAAACATCAAAAATCCCCACAGTAAATCGGCGCAAGTGCTACGCTCACTCACCGCCAAACATCGTCTGTGTTTGACAGGCACGCCGATGGAAAATCATCTAGGCGAACTGTGGTCACTGTTTTATTTTTTGATGCCAGGGTTTTTGGGCAGTCAAGACGTGTTTAACAAACACTACCGCCATCCGATTGAGAAAAAAGGCGATAACCGAAAACGGGAACGACTGGTCAATCGAATCAAACCCTTCATGCTTCGACGTTTAAAAACCGATGTTGCCAAAGAACTACCGCCCAAAACCACCATCGAAGTCAATATTGACATGAATGACGAGCAGTCCAAGCTGTATGAAGCGGTGCGAGCCACCATGCAAGACAGTATCAAACAAATCATCGCCCAGCAAGGCTTTAAACGCAGTCAAATTCAGATTTTAGATGCCTTGCTCAAATTACGTCAAGTCTGTTGTCATCCTAGCTTGTTAAATTTAGATAGCTTGCCGAAGGGTAAAAGCGCGGTCAAATCCAAAGCCATGCACTCTGCCAAACTCGATTATCTGATAGAAACCGTCACCGATATGGTGGCTGAGGGACGGAAAGTTCTGATATTTTCTCAATTTACCAGTATGCTTGCCCTAATTGAGCAGCGACTGCAGAGTGAAAACATCGGCTTTAGCAAGCTAACCGGGCAAACCAAAAAACGTAGTGAGGCGATTGAGGCATTCCAATCGGGGCAAGTGCCTGTGTTTTTGATTAGCCTAAAAGCGGGCGGCGTGGGACTAAACTTGACCACCGCTGACACGGTGATTCATTATGACCCTTGGTGGAACCCTGCCGCCGAAGACCAAGCCTCTGATAGGGCATGGCGGATTGGGCAAGACAAACCTGTGTTTGTGTATAAGCTGATTACCAATCAAAGTATTGAAGAGAAAATCTTAGATATGCAAAAAAATAAAGCCGAACTAGCTCAATCTATCCTAAGCACCGACCATGAGGGCGATATCAAACTGAGTGAAGAAGAATTGCTAGGGTTGTTTGAGAAGTTTGTGTGATAAATATTATGTAACCTATATCTTTCATAAACGAGTGAATATTCTTATAATAAGTAATATATCACTCATTAAATTCTCTATGAAACACTCTCTAACCTTCCAGGGTTTTTTAGATCAACAATGGCAGGACATTGCTGAACTCACTTTTGACGAGTATAACTTGATTGAAATCGCTTATCTTGGTGATTACAGCTTTAAGCATTACCTAACCGATAATTGGTATGCTTTTTCAAGGTCGTTATAACTTTATCGCCATCTGTGAGAGCTTGTCAGATTTGATAGAGCCTTCAATTTTACTTGAAGAACTTAAGCAAACTGCCGAGAAATTGGTCGATTTACCGAATCGATTGCAACAACGAGGCGTCAGTGAAAAAATCTTATCGCATCCAGCAATTGCATTTGATTATTTGCCAAAACGCTTACAAGACTGGGGATTGCTATGAGTAACTTACTAAATCGTCAGCGAGCCTCTGATGCCCCACCCGACTTACAAGGATTAAGCCGTACGCAGGCTCGTGACCAAGTGATTGAGCAATTTATGCAAGGTGAATTGACCCAAGGTGAACTGCTAAAGAAACTCCGTATTGATATACTAGGGGTTAAACAAGATGCGTTTGCAACATTGGTCAAGGTCTCTCGTAAAACGATTTCTGACGTGGAAAATGACAATGGCAATTATAGTGTCAATACGATTAATCAGATTTTTCGTCCATTTGGGTTAGTACTTAAATTGGGGTATCGTTGAACACTTTTTATCCTATGCGGTGAAATAAGCCTACGCATACTGCCGCTTATCTTGTGCCATCGCTTAGTCAGGCTGTTGCTTTTATTATTTAGCAATTTATTCAGCCCATTGCCAATGAATAGTCAATTGATCCAACACTTTTTCAGCTTGTTGTTGCTGTGACATATTTTGGTTTAGTTTTACCAAAACAATAGCCCCATAAGTAGGGTCGTCTTTGCTGCTGACGGTAGTGTCGATATGATGTTGTTGCAATCACTCATTGACAGCCATCACACTCACTTAACGTTTTAATGTAGGTTTAAATACTTTAACCACCGCGATTAGGGATAGTTCATCGATCACGTAGATTGCTTTAGGAATCGCGGCTTTTTCGCCAATGTTTTGTTGGCTTTACGATTAAATTGAGAATTTATGGATGATACTTATAAATGACATAAAAAAGCATGTTAATCTTAAATCCTTAACATAAAATTAGTTCTAATTTGGTTTTTAATTATCACTAATTTGAAATTATTTTGATTTTAATCTAAAACTACTATTTGATAATTTTATTTGGTGTATTGATTCAGTCCATGCGTTAATCTATCAATAATCATTTCTCTAAGCTTAACAGGCTCAATGACTTCTGACATATGCGACATACTGATTAGCCAATCTTCAAGCCTTACGGTATTCATCACGGTCGCTGTAAGTAACAAGTTTTTTTCATCCAGCTTTTCTAACGTCTGATCGTTTGATAGTGGTCGCTCGGTCAGATGTTGGGCAGCAATATGATTAATTTTAAGCCTTAATATAATTGGCTTTCCTCGCTGCGTTAAATGGGTTTCAAGCATGCCCTTTCGACTTAATTCTTCCAAACTTAAATCATTCACCCAATTGGGTATTGGCTCTTCTAAAATCTGTACTGATTGGATGCGTATGATGGCGTAGAGGGTAAATCATGTAGCGCTTTGGCGAGGGGTTTACCAAATTCAAAATCTAATTGCTGGGTTGCCAAATAGCTATAAAGCCATGCCCACGCCTCGGTTTCATCTTCAGGAATGCGTGCCAGCTCAATCCCCATCCACCAACTTGCCAGTTGCCATAAGTGCATGATGCCTTGAGACTCTTCGGCGCTGATTCTTGCCCCCAGTAATTTTAGTCCGCGCATAATGAGTAGTGAAAACTGCAAGTGGGTTGCCACCATGTCGGTTTGGTTGATGGGTAACCCCCAGTAGCCACTGTCCCAATCATCGCGGCATAATTGTTGTCGTACCAGACCGTGTATCTGACGCACTTGCAGACTTTGTCGCCAGCCTTCTGTGCCAATTGCCAATGGGGGTTGCTGGTTGCGGCTAATCGCTGGGTACTCAGACACTGCCAAAATATACGCATAGGTTCGCATGAGCCTTGGCAATGCATCATGCACTAACGCCCCTGTTTTGATGAGTGGCAATGAGAGCGCAGGGATACTATAGCCTACCATTAGCGCCACATTACGCAGTAACCAAATCAGCATCAACGGATAGCGCCGATAGGCAATTGCGCCAATCTCGGCAAGCTTGGCATCATACCAGCTCGGATATTGGCAAAACTGCTGATACAGCGTCTCAAACGCGGGCTGTTGCAATAACGCTTTGGCTGCCGCTACGTTATTCGTTTGCGCTATCCCTTGCTCATGCAAAATCAATTGCTGCAGGGGTTTGGCAAATTTGATACCGCTGGATAACAGCGTATCGACAGGCTGATCTGCGATACCATACCCCTGCTGCATCTGTTGCAATAAATCCTTTGACACCTCAAAATCACGGGGCAATAAAAATCGTTTGATACGCTGCAACACTTGTAAATCAGCATGGTGGTCAATGTCAGTATTGCGCCCCAGTGTCGGCAAATCGGTTTGATAAAGCGGGTTCATAGCAGTGATAAATCAGTGATGAATGAATAGATAGCCTAGCGCATTTTGGCAACTAAAAAACACCTATGCAGCAAAAAAAATCGAATTTTTTTGTTTAAAAATGTTAGACCTTAATCGACTGGGTGTATTTACTGGATGAATTTGTCCATACCTTGCCTGATGGGTTTCAATGACCTGTGGGATAATGATTGGTTGGATAATGGTGGGTTGGGTGTGGCTAGCATAGCGCTAGTCCATTTTACATGTATCATGTCACATTTATAGAACTATTTTGTCGCTGACGCTAAGCCTATTTTTGATTACACTATAGCCAACATCTCTTGTCTTAACAGTATCAAAATCGAGCCACCCTTTGAAATCACCTAGAATCTTAGAAACGCCACCCAATTGGACCGAAGATGAAAAACCCGCATTACCCGGTTCCCCGCCGAGTATTGCTCACTCTCGATCAAAAAGCATTGTGTACTTTGTCATCGGCGTTTTTATTGCAATTTGTGGTGGCTTGGGCAACGGCATTATTACCGCCAATTTACCGCAAATCCAAGGCGAATATGCGCTGACACCCTCACAAGTGGCTTGGATACCTGCTGTGTATGTGATGGCAAATGTCAGCGCCAACCTGCTGCTGTTTAAAGCGCGTCAACAATTTGGGTTACGCTGGTTTTCTGAAATATCCCTGCTGATGTTCATGCTGGTGATGTTTATTCATATATTTGTGCAAAACTACCCGATGGCTTTATTGGTCAGGGCGATGGGGGGCTTTGTCGCGGCGCCGTTATCCTCACTCGGGCTTTATTATGTGATGCAAGCCTTTAGTAGTCAGTATCGCCTGCAAGGTTTGTATATTGGTTTTGGGGTCAGTGCGCTGGCGATTCCGTTGGCTTGGATAATGTCCCCTTATTTGGTCAATGTGAACGACTGGACTCGGCTTTATACCTTTGAGTTTGGTTTGGCGCTGTGTTGTTTTGCGATGGTGGTCGCCGTCAAGTTGCCACGAAGTTTACGTATCGAAGTGTATGAAAAGAAAGACATTCTCACCTTTTTGTTATTGGCGCCCGGTTTTGGGTTGCTGTGTGGGGTGTTGGTACAAGGGTCGATTTTGTGGTGGGAAAACTCACCCTTATTGGCGTATATGCTCATTGGCGCGTTGGCGCTGTTGATGTCAGGCTTTTTCTTTGAGCATTACCGCAAAAATCCCTTGATTATGACCCGATGGTTGGGGAGTTTTGCATTATGGCGTTTTGTAGTAGGTGCTTTTTTACTGCGTTTGATTATGTCTGAGCAAAGTTACGCGGTGGTGAATTTTTTAAAATCCCAAGGTCTAACGTCCGACCAGTTTGTGGGTTTTTATACGGTCATATTTTTTGGTATGTTGGCAGGTTTGATAGTCAGCGCACTGACCTTTTCACGGGATCATTTGATTCCGCCAATGGTGGTGGCGACTTTGCTCGTAGCGATTGCCAGTGTGTATGATGCCAATATGCTCACCAGTGAAGTACGGCCCCAAAATTTTTATCTCAGTCAATTTGCAGTCGCGTTTGCAGGCTCACTGTTTATGGGTCCATTGGTATTGATGGGATTTGGGCTGACGCTGCGACAAAGCGTCAATCATGTCATCACCTTTATCATATTGTTTGGGGCGACCCAAAACTTTGGCGGGCTGGTAGGCTCGGCTTTTTATAGCACCCTGCAACAGCAGCGCACCCAGTATCATAAACAAAGTATTTTACAGCAAATGCAATCGACAGATGCCACAGTAACCCAGCGGCTTCAACAATACCAAGCAGGGTTTAAACCCGTCATCACCGACAGCAATTTGTCGCAGCAACAAGCCCAACAATCCCTCAACCAAATTGTCACGCGAGAAGCGCAGATTAAAGCGTATGGCGATATCATTACTGTGAACAGTTACATTGCCACGTTTTTATTTGCTTGGGGTATGATTAATATCGCCCGCAAAAAATACATTGAAAATCGGCAAAAAGCAGCAATTAAGCAAACATAAACTGGATACGCTAGATGAGTATAACAAGGCGACCCAATTAGATAACTGTTTTTAGACAACTGTTTAATGATAAATAAAATTTAATCATCAATAAAATGCTTACGGAAAACCTAACTCATGAGTAGTGAAGCAAAAACCCAAAATGATGCGCCAGCTGATGACAGCGATAATAAACCCACACAGGCGCCTGAAAAGATTATCAACCCTAGGCCGCTTACCTTAATTATCATGTTGGTGGTTTTTTTGCTCGGTGTTGGGGTGATTTTATGGGCATGGCATTTGGGTCCGTTTAATACGCCACTGCAACAAACCGAAAACAGTTATGTCAAAGGCAATATCACCCTATTGTCGGCACAAATTAATGGTTATATCGAAAAAGTCTACGTCACTGATTTTGAGGACGTCAAACAAGGTCAGCCGTTAGTTAAAGTCAGCAGTGCTAACTACTCACAGCAAGTGGTACAAGCGCAATCAGGGCTGGAACAAGCGACCACCAATTTAGCCAACCAGCAACAAATCATCGAGCAGCGCAAAGCCGATGTCAAAGCCGCGCAGGCAAAAGTAGCACAAGTTAAAACCCAGCTAGAATTGTCTCTCCAACAGCTTAAACGACTTGAATCCTTGGTCGGTGTTGGCGCCGTGTCACAAAATGAAGTCGATACTGCCAAAGCGGCAGTTAAAAACAATGAAGCACTGATGAGCCAAGCAATTGCTAGTGTCGATGTCGCCCGCGAAGGTCAAAAGACCGCGGAAGTGGCAAAAATTGGTTTGGTGGCACAGATTAAAAGCGCCAATGCACAGCTAAATCAAGCCAATACCAACCAAGAGTATGGCTTAATCACCGCCCCGACCTCAGGTAAATTAGGGCAAATCAATATCCGTACCGGTCAGCTGGTGACACAAGGTACGCAGTTGGTTTACCTCATTCCAAAATCGATGTGGGTCATTGCCAATTTTAAAGAAACCCAAATTGATAAAATGAAAATCGGGCAAAAAGCGTGGTTTACTGTCGATGCCCTAGGCAAACAAAAATTTACGGGGGTAGTCAAAAGCATCTCCCCCGCAACAGGGTCAGAATTTAGTGTCATTAAAACCGACAATGCCACCGGGAATTTTACCAAAGTGGTACAGCGCATTTCTGTACGCATTGACATCGATGGCAACCAAAGTCGTCTGAATGAATTGATGCCAGGCATGTCGGTAGTGACAACGGTAGATACGTCAAGTTAGCAAATTAACCCTTTTTTATTCTCCTCTACCAAACGCAGTTTAGCCAGATAAGCTTAAAAAATCTTTCGCTAAATAAGCTGGGTTAGGATATTGATAGAACCCCTCACCCGTGGCTTCACCCAATTTGTTGGTATCGACCAGTTCTGCTTTGAGCTTTTCAGCGGGCTGCTGCAAAGAAGGGTCCGTTTTTGCCAGTTCATTAAAGATGTTGTAGTTGGTTTTCATGCCATTTTTATCCAAAATCGCCATCGGTCCAAAGGGTGAACCCGTGGCTATCATCCACGTTTTATCAATGGTTGCGGCATCGGCAACGCCGTTTGCCCACAGTTTTAACCCCGCTACCAATAACGGAATCAATAAGCTATCAAGCACATAGCCCGATTGTTCTTTTTTCACCGCTATCGGTAGCATAGCAATGGCTTTGGCAAATTCGATGACGTCAGCATAGACTTGTGGGTCGCAGCTTGGGGCCGCCATCAACTCCACCGTATTACGGATATGGATATGATTGGCAAAATGCAGCATCAAGAATTTTTCTGGACGGTTAGTAAAGGTCGATAACACGCTTGGCAATAACGTCGATGAGTTACTGGCAAACACGGTTTTGGCAGGGGCGGCGGCTGAGGCTTTTTGATAAAAATCTTTTTTGATGTCTAAGCTTTCTGGCACCGCTTCAATCAATAGGTCTGCATCTTTTAACGCCTCATTCAAGTCCGTGGTGTAAGCCAAATTTTTGCTAGCTGCTGCCACTTGGGCATCGGTTTCACCTAGGTCATGCTGATGCTGATTGGCAAGGTCGGTAAAGCGGGTTTTCGCCTTAGCAATCGCGTCATCGTTAATGTCATAAATAGTCACGTTAAACCCATGAAACGCACATTGCACCGCAATTTGGTTGCCCAATACGCCACTGCCTGCCACGGTAATATTTTTATAGGGTACTTTGGATAAATCCGCTTTGGGTGGTTTTAAAAAATCAGGATTTTTAAAGGCGGGATTGGGGTATTGATAAAATCCTTCGCCCGTTGGCACGCCCAGTTTATTTTTCTCAATGTAATCTTTTTTGAGCATATCAACGACCGCTTGGTCTTGTTGTTTGCCCTTGGCCACAGCAAGCTTGTAAATATTGTAAGGGGTAGTCAGCCCCAGCATATCATAAAAAGCAAATGGTCCCATCGGCGAGCCTGTGCCAAGCATCCAAGTTTTGTCGATGGTTTGAATGTCAGCAATGCCTTGGATATACAGCTGCATCCCTGCATTTAACCAAGGATTGAGTAGTGAATTTAGTACATAGCCCGAGGTTTCTTTGTTGACGATAATAGGCACCATGCCGATTTGTTTGGCAAACGCGGTCACCGCATCAAATACATTAGGGTCAGTATCGGCATGCGACATAATTTCGGCAAGATTGCGCTTCCAAATCTCATTGGCAAAATGCATCATCAAAAACTTAGCAGGACGGTCGGTAAATTTGACCAAATCACTGGGCAACATGGTAGATGAGTTACTGACAAATACGGTTTTTTCGGGTGCGGCTGCTGAGGCTTTTTGATAAAAATCTTTTTTGATGGCGACATCTTCAGGCACCGCTTCAATCAACAAGTCGGCGTCTTTTAAGGCGGCGGTTAAATCTGATGTATAGCTCAAGTTTTGTTCAGCCTGTTTGGCTTGTTCGCTTGTTTCACTTAAATCATCCTGATGACGTTTGGCGATATTGGCAAATTTGGTTTTGGCTTTATTGAGCACCTCGTCATTGATATCATACACAACGACTTTAAAACCATGAAACGCCGCTTGTACGGCGATTTGATAGCCCAAAACACCACTGCCTGCGACTGTGATATGGGTAAAATTAACAAGAGGATTCGACTCTGACATACAAGACTCCTAGATTAACGGGCAAATACGCAACTTTATTTTTGGTATTATCGTATTTGCTAATCACTATGTTTAATAGCTTAAGTTTAATGAAATAAGTTTAATGGCGTAAAAAGGTAAAAAACCGTTAGCCCAGTCACAGGTTAACGGTTGTTGAATGATTGAGGGCGATGTAGTTTTTCACTCAATGGGTGAAATTTTACCCCAAACAATGCCCCCATAACCGCCCCGCTACTGGTTTTTTGCCAAATTTAAAGGTTATAAAAATCTTTATCAAATGCCTGTTTTAGATTGATTGGCTCGGCACGTTTTTTATGATTTAAACGATGGCGAGTGGTCGAGGCGGTCTGATAGGCACGCAGTCGCGCATGTTGCAAATTACCAATCGGACGGTTGGCTTCAATACAGCGAAACGGGGTAAATGACAAATGCTCCATGATGTCAAAGTTGCCGTCATCCGGCACATCTTGGCAAGGGATGGTGAGTTTTGCCACTGTCACAAACGGCGCGTCTTTTTCATCCCATTCTTTGGTCAAGTCATTAATGGGTTGGTCTTTTAAGTTACGGCATAGCTGGATTTGCACATCAAACTCATAATCGTGCTCACGGATTTCTTGTAAAATCAGAGGACGAATCGCCTCGTCAGTAGCGTTGACATCTAGGTCACGGCGTTTGATTTTGGCTTGTGACGCTTTGGTCGGGGCGACACGGATTTTCGCCATATAGTCGCCATGACGCACCGCCCCTTGTGAGTAAAAACTGTATAACAAGGTATTTTGCGGTTTGATGGTTTTAAACTTACTAAAAGCCCTAAAAGTCTTGAGGGATTCTTTGGATGGCAGTTTTTTGCCATATTGGGTAATCCAGTCAAAGGCAAATTTGGCTTGACCTTTTGCGCCTTTGGCAAAATAATCATTTAATTGTAAAAATAGCCGTGAAATATAACTATAGTCTTGGATAGTATTACAAAAGAAAATAGGAAAATTAATCAGATTGTAGTCAAAGTTTGGGCTATCTGGCTCATCTGGCAGTAATTTGTCGCCTTTGACACCAAAGACTTTAATCGCCAACCCTTGAGAAAGCCCCAGCTTGTTGTCAGCAGCCACACGAGATGAACCGTTAGAAAAACGAATCACCGCTTCATGACGAGCGGGTTTGGCATAGATACCTTGGGCATATTCTCTGGGCAGTTTTGGTAAAATCTCAAAGTTGGCTTTTAACGCACAGTAGCCTTTGGCATGGGCATCTCGGGTGTGATAATTGATTTTGCTAACCGTGTCTGATTTGCCGATATAGTCACGAATATCTGCGGTGATTTGGTCGATGGCTTTTTCATCGTCACTAGTAAGCTGGTCGATGGCTGGGTCAAACTTGGCATAACGACGACCGAATAATTTATTTAACATGATGATTGTCCTTTGTTATTTTCATTATTTTATAAGGTTAGCGCTACTAAAAACACCC
>ERZ500978.337-NODE-337-length-13044-cov-8.571715_pt1 | contig 13044 bp, 8 predicted proteins | sample MGYA00248870_ERZ500978 | MGnify/ENA primary metagenome ERZ500978 (study PRJEB25958, sample SAMN03398513) | human skin metagenome | study: EMG produced TPA metagenomics assembly of the Human Skin Microbiome Metagenome (human skin metagenome) data set. | reverse complement strand
CTGAACGTCCTTGAGGCAATAAAAAGGCAAGATTGTGAAATGGCGTCATGAGCACATGCTTGACGGTAACCCAGGCACGCATTGTCTTGCTTTGATGTTCATAGGTCTCGTGAAGTCTAGTACGATGATCAGCAACAGCACGAACCCGGACATCTGGTCGTAGGCTGTCAGGCAATCCAGGTGTAATGACGAAAATAAAGAGACGAACTGCGACTGCGACCAGAATGGTTGTACTAAGGCTTTCGGTATATTTGGTGATAAGGCCGCCAATCGTAGGACCAAATGCCACGCCAAGAAAGAGTGTGCCTGTAAGGAGTGCAAATTCATGCGATCGTGTACCGCTGGCGGTCACATCTGTCATGTAAGACTGAGCCATCGCTGTTACCAATCCTGTTGAACCCAGTACGCCTTCAATCACACTACCCCAAACTAGGATCCACCAGCCCGTGGGGATTCGTGACATTGGCACAGAGGAGACAGTAAGGGCCACAGCATCATTGATAAGACCGCCACCCAAAGCTGCAAATAAGATGGGCTTGCGGCCCGTGCGATCGGACAATTGCGACCAGAATCCTGTGGTTAACATGGAGCACATGCCGACGATCATAAGCAGTTGAAGTTGGACTATCGAAAGTAGACTTTGGGCCTCAACGGATTGTCTGCAACGAGTAGATGGAATATGTACGCTCCTGGCATATATCGAGGGAGTGTTGGGAGATGGAGGCTGCGGTGGAACTGAGGGTGGATCGTCGATGTGTTGCATATCACAAGTCAAAGAGAGCAGCAATTCAATACGTGCAGCTAGCATAATACCCGCTGCTAAGGCGAATAGAAAGACCACAGGGAAGAGCCAAAGAGGACGTGGCCTGCGCCACCATGGCAAGCGCCGAAGCCATCCCAACTCGTCTTCTTCTTCCACCTCTTCTTCAGGGGCCAATGCAGATACAAATTCGGTAACCGGTATCTGTGCCTGTACGGGGGTCATGGATGGTACGTTATGCGCATAGTTTTGGTTCACGGACAGCGCATCCTCTTCAGACATGCCTGAGGCGTGTCGATGAGGTGCTGAGCCAAATCGCACGTGGCTTTACTCGGTCAATGTTGCACGCGCACAATGGGCACTTACGTCAACCAGTACGCTCGTAAACTTTTTCTTCTTCGCACGCAATAATATAAAATGTCTCAACCGGTAAGAACTGGGGAGCATGATCCAGTCATGGATGATCTGGAAAAGGAAATCGACGAGATGTATGTAAATGATGCAAATGAATATGCCGAAGACGACGCAGAGCCAGTCGCTGAGCATGCATGTGCTTACTGCGGTTTGGATGATGTTGACTGCGTAATGAAATGCACGGCGTGTGACAAATGGTTTTGCAACGGGTTTGGCAAGACGACATCCTCCCATATTGTCACTCATTTGGTGCGTGCTCGTCATAAGTCGGTCATGCTGCACCCATCCTCACCGCTTGGCGATACAGTCCCTGAATGTTACTCGTGTGGCTCGCGCAATCCATTTTTGCTGGGCTTTTTACCTGCAAAGGGGGACGCCGTTGTTATGCTTCTCTGCCGATCACCATGTAATTTTGCTGCGAACACCAAGGACATGGGTTGGGATGCCACGCAGTGGTCTCCGCTCATCGAAAATCGTACATTCCTATCATGGCTAGTTAAGATACCTTCAGTCAAGCAGCAAAAGAAGGCGAGACCTATTACAGCGCAGCAAATTCTTTTGCTTGAGGAGCTTTGGAGAGATAATGAACGTGCCACTTTAGCTGACGTTGAAAATCCGGAGCACGAGCAAACACTTCCAGAAACATTGCACCATTATGAAACAGCGAAACAATATGTCTTAATCCATCAAAAGCTAATCTCTGCTGAGGAGGATTATGATAAGCGTCTCAAAGAGAACCTTACACAGCGTGATATCACTGTAAATTGGGAAACGAGCAATGGGAAGACCTTGGTTTGGATTCGCTTGCCCCAATTAGAAAGTGGTGAAATTCGCTTGGCGATGGGTGATGAGTTAAAATTGATATATACCGGATCATTGGCGCAAAAGTGGGAGTCTCCTATCACTGTGGCACGCTTCTCGTCGGTATCATCCACCGAGGTGGCGTGCGAAGTGCCGCATGGAAACAAAGCACCCTTGCATTGTACAACCAACTTCAACTTGGAATTTATCTGGACGGGAACAACATACAGTCGCATGAACCGAGCTTTGAATCGGTTTTCCAAGTCCAAGTCATGCATGGCACCTGTAATCCGTGATGTTTTACTGGGAAAGTCTGTTGATATACCTCTGATTAATACCCAAAAGACGCTTTCTCTAAGCGTCCCGGGTCTTCCTGAATTGAATCATTCGCAGCTATCTGCTATTAAGGCTGTTCTTGGATCGCCCATCAGTCTTATTCAGGGACCACCCGGAACAGGTAAGACAGTCACAAGCGCTACATTAATATATCATCTTGTGCGTTTGCGAAAGACTAAGATGTTAGTTTGTGCACCATCAAATGTGGCTGTCGACCAACTTGCAGAAAAATTACACCGGACGGGACTTCGGGTTCTCCGACTTGTCTCACGTACGCGTGAAGTTATGGAAAGCTCTGTGAGCTTTTTAAGTTTGCATGAGCAAGCTTCGTCGGTCGAACCAAACTCACAACTGGGTCATTTGATTCAACTCAAGCATAAAAATGGCGGATTGAACTCGTCTGACGAAGCCAAGTACCGAACATTGTTAGAAAATCGTGAGTATGAGCTTCTCAATGCCGCCGAGGTCATCTGTACGACATGTTCAAGCTCTGCCGACAAGCGACTAAACGCGTTTAAGTTCCCGCTAGTTCTTATCGATGAAGCCACACAAGCCACGGAGCCTGAGTGCTTGATTCCGATCGTTCAGGGTTGCCAACAGCTTGTGTTGGTTGGTGACCACCAGCAGCTTGGACCTGTTGTGATGAACCGAAAAGTGGCGAGGGCAGGGCTCAATGAGAGTTTGTTTGAACGACTAGTTCTACTTGGGGTCAAGCCACGTCGTCTTGAAGTTCAGTATCGTATGCATCCATCTCTGTCAGAATTTCCCAGTAATATGTTTTACGATGGTATGCTCCAAAATGGTGTGTCTTCGCATGAACGACTTCGAAAGCATGTGGCTATCCCATGGCCCATTCCTACCATGCCCATGATGTTTTATCAGAATCTAGGCCAAGAAGAAATTTCCCCCAGCGGTACCTCATACCTTAACCGGACGGAAGCTTCTAGTGTTGAAAAATTGGTAACAACGCTGCTCAAGGCGGGTGTTGCACCTGAACAGATTGGTGTCATCACACCTTATGAGGGTCAACGGAACTTTGTCATTAACCACATGCAATTCCATGGCAGTATGGTGAAAGATGCTTATCGTGCTATTGAGGTGGCAAGTGTCGATGCTTTCCAGGGTCGTGAAAAGGATTATATCATTGTTACGTGCGTCAGAAGCAACAACCGGCTAGGTATTGGCTTCCTGAGTGACTCACGTCGACTTAATGTGGCCCTGACGCGAGCTCGATTCGGCCTTATTGTGATTGGAAACGCACGCGTTCTCTGTAAAGACCCATTGTGGTATCACTTCCTCGTGCACTTCAAAGACCGCAACTTGCTTGTCGAGGGTGCGCTGTCCAACTTGCGACCTTCTATGATCCAATTTGGCCCACCACCTGTACCGCGCAAATCGAAGTCGCGACTTGAGCATACCAAGACAAATGCAGCTATCGGAACGGAATCTCTGGCCATGGACCCGGTCCGTGCACCATTTCGTGGCGCTACCGGGACTACACAAACCCTACGAGAGGGCATGTGGGATACTTTATCACTTGATGCCAAAACTCTCTCGCAGAGCCAGAGTGATTGGTTGAACCAAGTCCGGCAGGACAAAGATGCTGACCTAGAAAGCCTGGATGGATATCGAAGTCAAGCATCTATTGCTGGTTCTTACGAAGACGAAGTGCAGGCTGAAAAGAATGTTTCCTCTGCTCTGGGCACTAGTAGTGCGCCATCCATCACGAAGTTCCTATAGTCACAAGGTGGAGAATGCTGGGTCAAGCTTGACCGTTGTAGTCTATCAACTTCGGTTCGCACATACTTTACTCGGCCGGAAAGCAGGACATGTGTGGAGAAGGGTCCGGGCGGCCATAAAAGGCTTGACAGGTTGGTTTCGGATTATATATATATGCCCGCAGTGTGGCGGCGGGTACCTTGTGTGTGTCTGTCAGCTCGACTATTGTCTCCACAGAAACGGACCTTAGCTACATCAAAGCTTGTTCATTTCATGTCGTCTGCATCGACTCCCTCCATTTCTTCGTTGCCTGCACTGTATGAGCGCACGCCAGTCTCCATGGATGTGAATCGCCCGTTCATTCGCACAGCTGCTTGCCTCATCATTGGTGATGAAGTGCTGAATGGGAAGACTCACGATAGTAATAGTAACAAGATGGCGAAAATGTGCTTTGAACTCGGCATCGAGCTCAAGCGTGTGGAAGTGATCCCTGATGTGGTCGAGGACATCATGGAAGCAGTGCAACGTATGGTACGTATCTGGTCCTACCTAACATTAGTCTCGTACATATGATTTAGTGGTGACCAGTGGAGGCATTGGCCCTACTCCTGACGATATCACGTACGAATCGATCGCCAAGGCGTTTGGCAAAGAGCCGCTCGAATACGACGATGAGACGCTCCATCGAATGGAAATTAGCATTCAACACCATTACAAAGACCTTGCAGCAACAGACGAGATGACAAAGGCCCGAAAACGTATGGCTCTGTTTCCTAAAGATTCTGAAGTGATTTTCCCAACGGAGCAACTATGGGTGCCTGTGGTACGTGTCAATGGCAATGTGTGTATCTTGCCAGGCATTCCTAGCCTATTTGAGGCACTTCTCTATGCTACCCAGCCGTATTTGCGCTTGGATCCCAATATGCCACGCCCGATACGCACCCTCGTCGAAACCATGTTGCCAGAAAGCGTCATTAGCCCTCTACTTCAGCGACTCACTGCCTCTGGGAAGAAGGAGGGTGTCCGTGTAGGATCCTATCCCAAATGGGGAAAGGGTGTGCACATATCGTTTATCGGATTTGACCAGTCTATCATCGACAAATACGTTGAGCAGGCTATACATGAAACGGGTGGTGTGCGTGTGTCTAACATCTAGAGTGCCTCTGTGTAGTTGGATGGAAAACTGTCTGGTTAGTTGCATGTATACACATACTCTCCTGATGGTGGTGGGCCGTCTCGGTAGCTGGCGACCAATTCGCCTGACCACCAATCATTCTCTTTGTCTGTACGTCGAGTAACGCGAATGAGGTCACCACGCTTGAACGAGAGATCTGTGTCCCGTAACGCAGTAAATTCATGAATGGCCACGACCAAGTCGCCGTCAAGAATGGACGGATCAATAAGATCGACAGGCTGCGGACGTTTTGATCCATTTTCACGTTCATCAGCAAGTTTGTTAGTACTTGCTTCTAATGAATCGAATTCATCGTCGCGCATGACCGCACAACGAGATACGCGAGGTTGGTATGACAAATGGGAGTAATCAGGTGCATTTGTTGTCTTTTCCTCAACAGCATGAATATCGCTGAATGGGTCTTCTGGCACATGTGAATCATAAGATGCTGTATGATGGGAGCCACGACCCACGGACTCTACCTTCGGAGCAGATTGTCTTTGCGTGGAATGTCTTGAAATACGAGGCACGTATGGTACGTGCTGGCTTGGAGGCGGTGGACTTGGGCTCTTTCCTCCCAGACTACTAGACTGCAGTTGTTCATCAAGGTCATCCATGGGGGCGCGAGGCATATCATGTGTTCTGTACGATGTGCCGATAGACTTGGAATGTCTTGGTTCAAAATGCGCTTGACGGCGAGTGTCATCGTATGCGCTGCCGTCGAAATTTTCGTTCGAGTCCAAATCTTCCGTGATGCTGGATTCGTCATCATTAAATGGCACGCTGCCAGTTACTTCTTCAATGCGGCTAATCAAAGGCACGGCGAATTGGGGCACCTCAACAGATCCAGATAAGATCTGCATAGGAGTGACGGAACCACCGTACACTCTTTCATTGGCTTCCTTGCGCTCGATGAGCACAGTGCCTTCAATCGTGACACCACCATACAGACCACGGCTCACGCTGTAACTGAACATGGCCGAAAGTTGCATTTCTGAGTTCATGGCGGCACTGGCTTCACCTGTGCGGCCCAGTGGACCGACTGCCAAACTCAAATTTCCGCCCAGCTGGAGTGATCCGGCTGTCATGAACGACCGAACAGCAGCTCGCGAATTGAGTACGATCAGAAAGTCCACCATTTCTGCCCCAGCATTGAAGCCACCACCCAAGCCACCGATTCCGATAGATGATGGCGGTGACCACTCACCGTTCGGAAGTTTGGCGACGACAACTCCCATGCCGACGCGTGCGCTCATGAGAAAGCCGACGCGAAAAATGGTAAAGATCGCAAATCCCTTCGCCTTGCGCAGAATACTTGATGGTATTACTTTATCCAATCCATGATGTGTTCCTGATGGACAAAACGTATCCAAAATCTGGGTCTAAGTCTCTTGATATACATACCTTTTTCGCCCGCCGGCAATCGCCCTCCATTCCAGCAAGTTCACAGCCAACGGGGGAGGCTTGGTCTGCAACGCCGGTCACACAGACTCTCAAAGTGTGGAGATATTCGCACGTGGCTTCAATTGACACCGACGATAGGCAACAGACGAAGCACGACCTTGTGCGGCAGCAATCACGTTTTCACGGGCACTTGGTATATGGAGACACATCGTCGTATTCTTCATACAGGTTTCTTATGATGAATTCCGGCGCCCCTCCTGTTCCGAGTGCCGATCTCGAAGAGCTTCGGCGCACAGAGTTGGAGGTGATTGAAAGTATCATGGCTGACGACTTTCGTGTGTTACAGCCCACCGCATGGAAAGGGGTCACGACATCCCAGGTACAGACGTATGAAGCTATTTTGCGCCCCGAAATTGACTCTTTGAAAGAGCATGTATCTGTGGTTGTGCGGTTCGCATTGACACGCACGTATCCCAATACACACGCTACATGCTACGTTCGCGCGAGTGATCCACGAACACATGGCGTAAGGGACTCAGATTTAAAACTTCTTGAAGAGAAGATGAATCATACTGCTCGATCATTGCGGGGAACGGAGATGATATGGGAACTGATCAATGTGGCACAAGAGTTTATTAGCACGCACAATACGGCACCTGCAGACGGGGCACCTGCGCATCTTAGCCTGGAAGAGCGAATGCGCCAGAGAGAACATGTAAAAGAAGAGAATGAGAAGATACGTTCTCATAAATTACAAAAACAAATGGATGATGAGGAAAGGCAGCGTTCGACAGAACTAGCTATCCAAATTGAGCAAGAAACACACAAGCAGAGGCAGGCAATCAAGACAGAAGCCAAAAAACTTCGCGAAAGTCCTCGATTTGTCATTCCCTCTGCATCTGAGCGCTTCTCGGGTGAGCCTGTACGCGAGCAAGATGAATTGGCCTTTCGTGTGTCTATTGTGCCTCTTCATGAGCCTATCCACGTAAATGATACCGAGATTACTTGCGTAAAACGTGGTCCCTTCATGTCCGCGATCTCATTAGCACGTACGTATTACTGCGTGCCTGCCACACCTCCAGACATGCCGGATGATGTGTGGTGGACTCTTGAGATTGTGCCTATTTCATCCGCATATTATACGACGAATGCTGGACAGCGCAAATTAAGTGAGCTTGAGATGGATCTTGCCAGGCTACAAAAAGTGCATGATCCAGTGCTTGTTCCGATTTTAGGCTGGAATCGCTGTTCTCATCCTGATAACGATGCCCATGTACTGGCGCTCTATCTCGTTCACGACGCATGTGGGTCCTCGTCCGTTACTTCAATGCTGCAGCAATGTGGTAATATACCTTGGACATCTGTACAAAATATACTCGCATCCATTTTGTCTGCTTTGGACAAACTTCATTCGCAAAAAATGACTCACCGTGGCATAACTCTGGACGCTATTACATTCCAGAACGGTCAGGTTCGCCTTTCTGGTGCTTTTTATCGCCAGCAACTTCGGGACATGCATCGCTCCAACGCGCTCAATACAATCGGCGTATCAGAAAAGGACATGATGGACGGGTGGCGCTCGCCAGAAAGCTTGCAAAGCCCCTTGGCATATGCGCCAAGTCGAGATATTTGGGATCTTGGTCGGTGTACCTGCCAAATGTTATTTGGAGAGCATGTTGTTCAACAGTTTATTTCGCCCGAGGCTTTATTGGAAACGCGCTCACTTAGTTCGGATGATAGATCCTATCTATCATTATTAAAAAGTATGTTACACCGGGTGGAACAGCAACGAGGGACTGCGAGAGAACTTCTTAATAAGATCAAGCAATGGAAAGATTTGCCATCTCATCCCAATGATCTTGTCCAGACGTCATATCAAGATGCTCTTACGACGTCTCTCATTTTACCCCGTGACCACCAATTGCATAATACTGTGACAAGTCGTGAGCAAGATACGGTAAATGCTAGGGTTGGATCGTTTTGGCAGTTGCGTAATTTGGCGTTACCTACTTTTCAACCCGTTTCTCGATATCTTAGTGATTTTGAGGAAGTCGAATTTCTCGGGAAAGGTGCATTTGGTGTGGTTGTCAAAGCTCGTAATAAACTCGATGAGCGATTCTATGCTGTTAAAAAGGTACATTTGAGCAGCTCAGCTGCTGAGGAAGAACGTACGATGCGTGAAATCATGGCACTTTCGCGTTTGGATCATCCCCATATCGTACGATACGTGACATGTTGGATTGAGCGAACCGAGACCCCGTCGATACCCCCCAGTACTATTGATTCGAATGAGCAATGGCGCGATAGCAGCGCTCTCACTACGAGTCAGCAACTTGATACCAGTGCTCTTCGACAGATACATCATCTCAAAATGGGTAAAGTGGATGACTTTTTGTCAGAAGACAAGGACTTGGACTTGATGGATGATGACTTCATCCAGTTTGGTGAAGGCAGTAGTTGGAGTGACCAGGACGAAGATGATTCGTATTCCAGTGAAGAGTCGCGCTTATCAGTGCCAGCATCCACGACAGATCAGTCTATGCGTGTCCTCTACATTCAAATGGAATATGTGGAAAACCAGACACTTGGTGACGCTCTTGAACACGGTGTAAGCGTGGATCAGGCATGGCATATTTTTCGACAGATGCTCGAAGCGCTTGCCCACATTGCATCGCTTGGTATCATTCATCGTGACTTGAAGCCCAGTAATGTATTGATGGACACGCATGGAGACATTAAAATTGGTGATTTCGGTTTAGCTACCACCAATCTCCACGCTATGGAGCCTGGTCAGCGAGATTCTACGGCACAGGGTGAGTCAAAAGAGCTTACATCGGGTCTCGGAACTTTTCTTTACATTGCACCGGAAGTGTTATCCAAGAAAGGAATAAGCGCCCGATACAACCAGAAAGTCGACATGTTTTCACTAGGAATCATCTTTTTTGAGATGCTCGCATCACAACGATGCTATAAAACAAGCATGGAGCGCTACAAGCTTCTCAATGACCTGCGCAGTCCGGCTGTTAGGTTCCCAGCATCATGGGATAAGACCCTCTTCGCAAGTCAAACACAAATCATACGTCAGCTTCTCGACCATGACCCGAGTCAAAGGCCTACACCTATGGCAATGCTCCGTTCCCCCCTCTTGCCCCCCAAGATGGAGGATGAATTTGTTCAGGAACTCGTGCGCCTAGCCGCTAATCCCACGAGCGTACATCGCCATGAGCTCATTCATGCCTTATTTTCTCGTCCACAAAATGATAAGCTTCGTGACTACACTTTTGATACTGGCGCACAGGGTGAGGAAGATGATGTGCTGGTGGGTGTTGTGTGTCGTTACTTACGCGACACATTTCAATGCCGTGGTGCAGTGCCTGTTCATCCGCCACTTTTGTTCCCGCCAAGTGATGAGTATGGTGAGGAAAGTAACATTGTGCGTCTGCTCGATAAGACAGGGAATGTGGTGTTCTTACCCTTTGATTTGACTGTGCCCTTTGCTCGAATCTGTGCTCGAAGTGGTCATATGCGACTTAAGCGTTTTGACATTGCCGATGTGTACCGGGAGAATTTGCTGGCGGGTGGTCAACCACGCGCCGTATTAGCCGCCAGTTATGATATCATCTCTCAAGAACCTGATCCTTCTGCTGAGGCTGAAGTTTTGGCGCTTATGTATGAGTTATTACAAATGCCTGGATTAGCAGGTGAAGCATGGAATGTGGAACTGAGTCATGAATCAATTTTGCGCGTGTTCCTCCAACGATTTCCAGCGCAGTTTCATCCAGCGCTATTGGAAGCACTCCCTCAGTATCTTGCGAGGGGTTCAGATGCACGTGTTAGACACCTGCTCGGATCGGCTGGTATGCCCGTGAGCTTGCTAGACGAAGTGGATGCATGGAATATTTATGAGGACTTTGATACGGCCGTGCACACATTGGCGGAGCTTCTTACTCCTGAAGAGCGTACGAAATTGGCTGAGCCATTGGCCCATCTGGTGAGTGTGGTGAGACTGGCTCGAGAATTTAGTGTACAGTCCAAGATTTATTTGGTGCCGCTCTTTTCTCACAGCCATACACACTATCGTAATGGCACTATGATGGCCGTTTCTAAGATGTCAAGTGGTGGTAAACATCGGGATGTCCTAGCGGTCGGTGGTCGATATGATGAGCTCTTGCGTCGTTTCTCGTATCCGCGAATTGGAAGCTCTCAGGAACCCCGGCATGGTGTTGGCTTACAGATTGCTGTGGGTAAAATGGTCAAGGCTGTCGCGCGGTACCAGCAGTCCCATATGCCACGGTTTCTTGGTCGACCAGAGCAAGAACGAACATTGGGACCATGGACACCACGTCGCTGCGAATGCTATATTGCTTCCAGTCAGCCGGGTCTTCTCGAGAGCAAGATCCAGATTTGCAAGATTTTGTGGTCCAATGGGATTAGTGCAGATCTACAATATGAATGTGCCGCAGGTGAATCTCCTGAAGTGACAGTTTCAACGTGCCGTGCAGAAGGAATTCTTTTCCTCATTCTACTCCGCGCTCATACATCTGCCGTCAAAGTGAAAGAGGTTATAACGCGCACAGAACATGAAGTGGCTCGGGAAAGCCTGACTACATTTTTACAAGATCGTATTGCTCGACAGCGACGCGTAGATCAAATGACCGTGGGGATCCGGCCCCGAGAATCTGACACACAAAGACTAGGTGCATCCTTGAAAGGCGCCTCTCACAGCAATATAAAAAATACTCCTCGCTTAAACGTTCAAGTTTTTCTACCAGGCCGCTTGGACCGGTCACGCCGCACCGAACGTCGCCTCAAGTCTGCGTCACGACTCGCCCTAGCCGAAAAAGCTACTTCTGATATTTCGCGATTGCTTGATACGATTCATGCTGGACGTGTTCCAGTTTTTGCTGTGGAATTGTCGTCAGGTTTACTTGAGCGATTTGCGGCTGTTGCACTAGAATCTGATGAAGTATTCAAAACATTCTTACATGATGAAATACCTTCATCAGACGAGCGCGATTATGTCAAGGCGCTTCGCTCTATGATTCTTGATACCATCGATGACGATACACCTTCCAATGGGCCTCCATCATTCGGCACATCACCCACTACATCACATCCGAATTTACCATGTCAACCTTCCCGTGTACTCATGTATTCTATCAAAGATGGCAAAACAGTCCTTTGTGGTTAAATCATTCGCTGTGGTGCTTTGAGTACTTGTATCTACTGCCCATTAAAGATATGCGAAAGGCATGATACAAAAAACTGGGCCGTTGAAGATAGACGGGCAACGAATTCCCCTTAAAACCAATAGTGATTATCGCAGGGCCGCAATTAGAGTGCAACCGAAAAGTAAAACCGTGATTCTTTCATGCATACAGACCTGTACTGAGGATGTGGCCTATATTTAAGTGCGTGAACGGCACGCCGTGTGGACAGATCTAAGGCATTGGATCTCGCTGTAAAACCAGATCTCATGACACTTTGAGAACAAAAATCATAGTTAGAGAAAGGATAGGCAATGTTGTCGGATACATAGTTTGTATAAGATATGAAAATGATCGCATAACAATTAATGACACAGCCGATAGTGGAACATGGACAACATGATGCAAAGCATCCCAAAGACTAAGCAATATAAGGGTATACAAGGTACATCATGAAAGCACGAAAGGCAAAGCCTATTATCTGTGCTGTGACAGAGCGACTTGATTTAAAATAGGAGAGCCCAGGAAGCAAATACATAAGAATAATTGCAGTCAGGCTGTTGACTGACCAAGAACTGAGGCACATACCTGGTCCAAGCGCCAAGCTGCCTGCTCGTATAGGGCAATTGGGAATCAATGCAAATTTTTTTGAATGTCTTGTTACCTCCTTGTTATTGGGTAGCTCGACACTTTCGAAAGGTCTAAGACAGGCTGTACTGCAAAGTCGCTCCTGATAAAGGAATTCATGTAAGGCAATAATCCACGGCAAGAAGACGAGAAAGAGGCTGACGCGGCAAATGATGACCAAGCTTGCACCATCGTTCATTACTTCAAGTCCTCGGTTAAATGTTATGCGAAATGAAAGTATGAAAAGAGGAAGCAAATAGAGTGCTGCAAAATATGCCCAGGTGATGCATGATATGCTCGCGTGCGATGTACCATGCCTACTCAATCAGTCGCATGTGCGATACTGGTAGATAGTACTCGTCCAATGTCCAGTATTTTCGTTTGATGCCTTTCCATGTATCTTCTTTAACACTCATTGGTAGTGCATGCCACTTGGTTTCGAGTCCGATTTCACGCAGGTCGAGTTCTGCCACGCGCGTGAAGATGTTATAGAAGAAACCGTTTGTAGCAGCTAGACCATGGACTGCAAGGGTTAGCCATGCATGATGCACGTACAAAATGAAAACCGTGAATCAGGGCCTGATAAAACATTAGGCAGGCAT
>ERZ500978.332-NODE-332-length-13537-cov-4.038199_pt1 | contig 13537 bp, 7 predicted proteins | sample MGYA00248870_ERZ500978 | MGnify/ENA primary metagenome ERZ500978 (study PRJEB25958, sample SAMN03398513) | human skin metagenome | study: EMG produced TPA metagenomics assembly of the Human Skin Microbiome Metagenome (human skin metagenome) data set. | reverse complement strand
CGTTAGATGTACAAAATACGGACGAGGTCGTCCACTGGGTGGCAACGGCGTTAACCCCCTGTGAAGAGCAGCGAATCGCCATTAGCGCCTTGGCGCTGGATAAACAAGCGGGACTGATGGACAGTAAAGAAAGCTGGGTCATCACTGCCAACTTGCCATTATATAAACCGTATCAATCAATTGAAGATAAGGTTGCAGCAGCTGCCAATCCCAGCTATTGGTTAAATTATTTGCCAACCTCTGGCAAAGAAAAATACCTGTTGCAATTTTGGCTCCATCATTTATGTTGGCAAGTACTTCGCCGCACCACGGCTCAACAAGCACAGCTCAATGATGGCTTTTCGCTGTGGCAGTTTAGCAATAAAAAAACCGTGTATCTACCTGCCATCCCTTGTGAGCAAGCCTGTGGTTATTTGCAGGATATTGTGATGGTGTATCAACTCATCGATAGCGTGGTAACCATTGTACCGCCTGCTTTTTGCCTGTCATTTTTACAAAAACAACAAAAACAGCCAGAGACACCAGCCAGCCAGCATCTAGGTGATTGGCTAAAAGACAGTAATTTTAATTTTGTGGATGTGAACCAGTTTGACTATCCGATTTGGCAGCATTTAATCGGCGATTATAAACCATCGGTGATTATTGGGTTTGCCCAGACGTTGGGTACGCTGATTTATGAACCCATGTTATCTATGGTCAAAGAATTGCACCAACTCATTGAAGCATGACACGCATTTTTATCAAAGAAATCTTATGAAACACGATATTCATACCCCAAGCATAAAAGTAAGTAGTGAAACAAATATCGAGGCAAACATCAAAACAAATATCAAAACAAACACTCAAACAAACATCGACGAAGCACGCATTAAAGAAGACGCTGAGTCTTTACTCCCGCCTGCAGTCACTTTGCCATTGACGGGGCGTCATTTGATTGAAGCCTCAGCAGGCACAGGCAAAACATGGACGTTGACGGGCGTGATGTTGCGACTAATCGTGCAAGCCGGGCAGCCGTGTGAAAAAATTATCGCCACGACCTTTACGCGAAGTGCCGCCGCCGAAATGCGCCAGCGGATTCGTGAGCGTTTGCAAGATTTTTATCAATTGTTGCAAATGATTAATCATTCTACATTTACACCGTTAAACGACAGTGAGTTGGATAGCAGCAAAGCTATCGCTGTGCAAAAATATGCACATTTTATTGCGCAGGTACAAGCGCTTGCGGCACAAAAAAATTTACTGGGTAAGTACCAAGACCCTATCAATAAACACTTAATCGAGTGGGTCGCCAAACAAATCTTCGGTTTGCCGGTAGATGTAACCACTGCAGCAAGCACAAAAGTAAGCCCGAAAGCAAACATAAGCACCCCAAAGCCAGCCGCCGATGATAGTGAAAACAGCACCCACAAACCTGCCAAAAACACCGTCAATTTTCGTATCGCACTGCAGCGCACCACATTGGCGCTCAACCAGCTTGATCGCTTATTTGTCAGCACCCTTGATAGTTTGTGTCAAAAGTGGCTGAGGGAATATAGTAGCGAAACGGGGTTTTCTGCAGAGGTGCAAATCAGTAATGATGTCAGCAGCATCATCAAGGGCATGATTCACGACCAACTTAGGGCGTTTATGGCGCAGGTCAATGCCAATATGCCTGAATTGTACCCGATGATGTTTGACAATAACGTGTTTTTACCGGTTGATGATTACTACGAGGCGGTCAATCGCGCGCTGAATTTTTATACCGCTGACATCGATACTGTACCATTGACAGCGTTTGATACCACTGCTATCAAGGCACTGATGCAGTCGATTGCAGATGATAATGATAGTGAGTTTGAGGCATATTTTGATAGTGACTTTCGTAAAGCCCAAGGGTTTAGTGCTAGCAATAAACTTCATAAACACTTTAACGAAATTAAAAATCTGCAAAATTTACTCAGCACGGGTGACATTACCAATGTTTTTGCTATGTATAAAGTTGGCAATATAGCTAAGGTGCTAGATGGCATTGAAGATTTATACGTCAACAATAAAGGCTTTAATGGCAAAAAAGAACAGCAAAGCGCCACATTCAAATCCTTTGATATCGTGGACAACATTTGGCAGCTTATCCAACAAACGCAAGCCTTGCAAGACTACTTTAAACAAGTAAATTTTTACTTTACCCAGTTTATCAGCCGTTACGTGCGTACCCACCTGCCAAAACGACTTGAATCACAGCGGCTAACTACCTTTGCCTTACAATTGGCGCGGTTAAACGATGCGTTATCCGGCAAAAAAGGTCAATCGTTAGCGCGTTATATTCGCCATCAGTATCCCATCGCCTTAATTGACGAATCGCAAGATATCAACACCGAACAAGCGTTACTGATTCAAAGGGTTTATTTACAAGATTTCGAGCCAGAGACAGCAGACAAAGCAGAAAAATCAAATGGAAAAAAATATCACACACCTTCGCAGTTTTTGCTGTTGGTAGGCGATCCCAAACAGGCAATTTATGGATTTCGCGGCGGGGACGTACAAAACTACACCACGCTAAAAAAATTATTTCCAGAACAGCCTAAGTCACTGAGCCAAAACCATCGCTCATCGGCAGCACTGATTGATAGCCTCAATCACTGGTATGGCGTTGGCGAGCAAGATATTGACCCAAATCAAGCCGACCAGCTGCCCAATATCAACCAACAGCCGTATTTTATGGGGCGTGAAATTTACTATCGTAAAATCTCTGCCACGCGCCAAACCGCTGAGCTAGTTATCGGCAATGCGCTAGACAATGAAGCTGCTAGCTTACCTGCGTTCAATCATATTGCTATCGAATATAAAGCGCCCTATAGTCAGCAAGTGATTGCAGTAGGAGAGAATGACGCTACCTCGAATGACACCGCACGCCCGAATAACACTGACTCCTCGAATGAAAACACCTTATCAAGTGATGAAAAAACGGTGGATTATGCCGATGCGATTGCCGCGCAAATTTTTGATTTATTTGATGATGGCAAACCATTAAGCTACCAAACTCGTGGCTTGACGCTGAGCGATATTTGTGTGTTGGCAGTCAAAAACAGTGAGCTTCATACTATCGAGAAACGCTTACATCATCACGGGATTGCGACGGTCAGAGGCGGTAGTCAAAGTGTCTTTGGCGATAGCATGAGTGTAGATTTGATGACCTTGCAAAGCGTGCTGTTGACGCCATTTAGCGAATCAAAATTAAAATCCTTGATGTTGTCTAGTTTTTTTCAGCTGACCCTTGAACAAATCAACCAGTTGTATGATGCGCTTAATCAAACTAACACCCAAGCGGCGCAAGGACAAGCTCACCCTCATCATCAAGCGTCAACAAACACCAGTCTGGCTGAGATTCAGCAATTGGTATTGACCGCCAGCGAGTTGTGGCAAAAACACAGTTTTTTGGTCGCTATACAGTGGCTGCTCAATCAACCCCTTACTTTACCCAACCAAATCACACTCAATTTTTGGCAGCGCCTCGCCAAACATCCAAATGGCGAGCGATTGCTCATCGATTTGCGCCAGTTGTTAGATATTATCAGCGACCAGTTCAATGGACAGGTAGGCGAGCATCAACTGTTTGAGTGGTTCTGTGCCCAAGTGCAGCAGCAGCCTAAAGAAGATTGGTCAACGCAGCAGCGCTTGCCATCCGATGAAGGCGTGCAACTGATGACGGTTCACGCGTCTAAAGGTTTGGAGTTTCCGATAGTGTTTGTGGTTGGATTTACCGGGGAGAGTAAAGCCAAGTTTCATGGTGCGCCGTTATATCTGTATGGTATACAAACCACCCATCAAGCAGCGCCCCAATTGAGCCGAAATCATGATAACCCACTATTAAGCCGCCGATTGACCGCGTTGCCCAGCCAGATAGCCGATAACAATCCAATCAACCTAATCAATTATGTCGCCATTGAAGACCAATCTGCCTACGAGGAACGACTGCGATTATTGTACGTTGCCCTTACCCGCGCAAAAGAACAAGTGTATCTTGTGACTGTCGCCAAAAAATCTGCGGTGAAAAATTCTGCTTTGACGCCTTTCATGGACGATTTGGCAAAATTTGCTGTCAAAGAAACATTGACTGAAACGACAAATATCATAGATTCAAATAGCCTAAGCAAGTACTATGACTCAAAGCTAAAGTTCACACCCAAAACAAATAGGCAAAATGAGCAAAACGCTACAGTCACTAAGATTGATTACGATGACATCATCAAAGTCATCACCATCGATACCTTTAAGGGATGGGCGAATACCAGTTTTACCGCATTGTCTCGTTTTATTGATCATACTAGCGTTGACATAGTGGTTAATGCCGAAGACAGGCAAGATGATGATATTTTGGCAGCGGCGCAAACCCGTTTATTGCCTATCCCCAATAACGGGCTAGCGGGGGAGTCGAGTAACGAGGTTAATTCCATTAGGTTTAACTTTGAAAAAGGCACAAACCCGGGTACTTTTTTACATAGTGTTTTAGAAGACATCGCCAATAACTACAATGAAACCCCTGAGTTGGCTGTACCACAACAAGATGTGAGAGCAGACAAGTTAAAACGCTGGTCAGTCATGGTGGATCGCACGTTAAGACGCTACCAAATGCCGAGCAATTATTTTTCTACAAAAGAGAGTAGTGCAGGGCAGTATGGCAACTGGCATGATATCAACATTGATGCTTTGCAGCCTGATTATATCGCGTTGGTGGATTGGCTAGATGACATCATTCATACGCCGTTAGCCGCTTCGGCAGTGCCGCTGGTCAATATCAAATACAACCAAAAAGTTGCTGAATTAGGGTTTAATTTACGCTTAAACCAGCATTTGTCATTTAGCGACTTAAACACGTTGTTTCACCAATTTGATATCCCACTACAATTGCAAAGCCAAGAAGTCAACACCATGGTTTGGCAGTATCTCAAAGGGGAGATTGACTTGGTGTATCAGCACGGCACACAGTTTTTTATCGTCGATTATAAAAGCAATTATCTTGGCAGTGATTTCGACAGTTATAACCCAGCGGCATTATATGACGCGATGACCACGCATAGTTATTGGTTGCAAGCAAGCATCTACCAAGTGGCGCTGCATCGCTATCTCAAGCTGCGACTACCCAATTATGACATTAATACCCATTTGGGTGCGGTCGAGTATGCTTTTTTACGCGGTATGTCACCCGAGCATGATACCTGTGGGAAACTAATAAAACAGTTTGATAGTGCCTTTATCTTGGCACTCGATGATATGTTCGGCTATCCCAACGGCAATTAAAATTAACCATTACGCATAAAGAATTTATTATGAAAACAAACACGACTGAGCCAACCGCTACAATTGAAGAAACTGCCAAATTAACCCAATTAGCCAATTTTATTCAATACCGCAAGCAGCAAAAATCACAGCTAACTAATACAAAGTCCAATAAAAATAGCCTAAGCAAAGAAAATCAAAATAAAAGTACAAAAACTAAAGAAAAACCAAAAATCCTGCAAATTTTTGACCAAATCAATGAACAACTGTCAGAAGGACATACCGTGTATGAAATGACGGTCAACAATGAAGATGAAAAATCACTCATTGCAGAGTTGACGGACAATAACTGGGCAAGCGTAATAGAGGCGAAAGATGATAAGTTAGACAACCATGACACCAATACACCTATCATTATTCAAAAGCTCACCCAACCAGATGATGAAGTTTCTGCAACAGAACATAAGTACCTGGTCTGGCTACATCGGCAATGGTATGCAGAACAATCGTTAGCCAAGCAGTTGATGAAAATTGCCCATAGAAAAGTGGCAGCGTTTAGTAGTATATCTGCATCACAGGACATCGATAATGGTTTAGCTCCCAATGCGATGCAGCAGCTCGCCATCGACAAATCGAGTCAACACGCGCTGAGTATCATTATCGGTGGGCCTGGTACGGGTAAGACTTTTACCGTGGCTAAGCTGGTAACCACGCTGCAAAAGGGGCACGAGCACAAAAGAAAACAGGACCCTAACTTACCGCCTTTATCTATCACCTTGACTGCACCGACAGGGAAGGCGGCGCAGCGTATGCAAGAGTCATTACGTATAAGCTTGCAAAAAAGTTTGCAGGATGAAGAAATCACTTTGGACAATGCAAAAACCTTACATCGGCTGTTGGGTATTGGTAGTGATGGCATACCACGCTATCACGCCAAAAATCCATTACCCGATGATTTGATTATTGTAGATGAAGCGTCCATGCTAGGGCTTGAGCTTGCCAGTCAGTTGGTTGATGCTATCAAACCCACGGGTCGGCTGATTTTGTTGGGTGATGCCAATCAGCTGGCTGCGGTAGATGCAGGGTCGGTTCTATCGGATTTGTGCGCGGTGACGCGTTTGCAGCCTTATATCACGGAATTAACCGAATCAAAACGCTTTGATTCAAATTCAGTTGTCGGTCAGTTTGCTCTCGCTATTCAGCAAAATTTGCCTGCACCTAAAAAATTAAAGTTAATTCATCAATTATTGCAAACCGTTGATTTACAATCAATTAAGTCATCTCAAAGTGAGAATCCACCAGACTTGGCTGGTAAAAAACAGCAAACAGCCAATATTCCTTTTTACCCAATTGATGCATCTTCTATTTTGCCTGCTGTTTTTAACCAATTAGCGAAACCTTACCATCCATTTTTTGCGCTTATGCAGCAATGGTACAGCAAGCCTGTCAATATTTTTGAAGCGGATAATCGAAAAGGGCTGTTTGAGGTATTTGATAGTTATCGTATTCTGTGTGCGGGTCATCAAGGACAATTGGGCACCCAATCAATCAACCAAAAGATGAGCCTAGCTTTTACCGAGTTTTCTAAAATCACTCGAACCAAAGCTTACTTTTATCACGGTTTACCGATTATCATCCAAAACAATGATTATCAGTTGGGGTTATTCAATGGTGATATTGCGATTTGTCTGTTGTACCAAGGGCAGCTATACGCGTGTTTTGCAGAAAAAGTGATACCCATTCAGCGATTAAGCCGTGAAAGTTGTGACTATGCGTATGCGATGACCATTCATAAGTCACAAGGCTCAGAATTTCACACGGTCGCCATTTGTATTGATAAAGCCCATACAAGGCTACTAAGCCAAGCGCTGATTTATACAGCGGTCACGCGCAGTAAATCCGCTTTATCCATATATAGCGCTAAAGAGAATTTTGAGTTAGCTGTGACGCAAAAAGCGGTGCGACAAACTGGTTTGCAATTACAATTTGATCATCTCAACAACACGCCATAAAAGATAGGTCATAAAAACAGACATTATAAAAAGATATCTTCTAAAAAAATACGCCATAAAAAAAGGTATCCAACGATACCTTTTTATTTATGACAAGCAGTTTTACACATTTTTTAACGCATAAATCCCTGGCATATGGCGTAGATACCCGTGATAGTCCATACCGCAGCCATACACATAACGATCTGCCACATCTAGACCCACAAAATCGACTTTAAACTCTTGCACTTTTCGGTCATGGAGTTTATTGAGTAGCACACAGGTGCGGATAGATTTTGGATTTTCTTTTGCCAGCTCGTCCACCACCGCTTTTAGGGTAATGCCTTCATCAAAAATATCATCAATCAATAAAATATCTTCACCTGCCAAATCAATTTCAGGTTTGAATTTCCACTCAAGTTCATTGGTGCCTTGGTTGTTGCGATAGCGGGTAGCATGGATATAGTACATACGATGATAAAAAGTAAACTGGGTAAGCAGTTGACCTGCTGGAATCAACCCGCCATTCATCACCACCATCACAATGGGATTTTGACCTGCATAGTGCAGGTTGACACTGGCTGCCAAACGCTCGTAAGCACTACTCACTTCAAAGCTACTGATAAGACATTCAGAATTGCGTAGCGCTTCTTCGATTTGCTGATTGCTAAGTTGATTCATGGTGGACCTATTAATTTAAAAAAATAAGTGGGCTATTGTAACGCAGTTTTATCCAATTGAATAATAACGGTTAGCAATACCTAATCGTTAAATATTAACGCTTGGTAATGTTTGGTAAAACGCTCAAGCGATTCTTGTGGCATTTGTGGGATTAAACGGCGTAGCGCGATATCAATGACTTTGACGATGATGCCATCGGTCACTGGAATCGCCGCGCGTTTGAGCATATTTAAATTGAGTGTTTTGGTAAAATCAACCAAAAAATGCTGCAAACAGGCTTTGGTTAGCTCGCTAAATAAGCGAATCAAATTTTGCTGCTCTTCAAGCCCTTTACCCGCTTGGACGTTTTGTATGGTAGTCAGTAAACTCTTTGCCAGCTCGTCAGTGAGTGGCACTGAGATACGACGTTCACCCGATTGGGTATTTTTTAACACTTTTTGGTCAAAAAAATCGAAGCTAGGTAACACATCTTCATTTTTTGTAGGGCTTAATAGTGTGTTAATGAGTTTATCGCTAGTTGCTTCAATGGTTGCTGCGGTTTTAATCAAATGCGCTTTTCGTTCTGAATCATCCGGTAGCGATTCGATTAATTTAATCAGTAGCGCATCCATCAGCTCTTTACTGGTCAACTGGGTGATTTTATCGCGATAAACGTCATAACGTTCGCTACTTTTGCTACCAATCAGCTCATACGCCTTATCAATGGTAGCGCTCAATTCTGCGGAAGGGGTAAACCCAAAATAATAGCTCATAATATTTTTTCGTTATCCAATGATTTCTTCAGGGTAATCAATCACTACCCAGCCATTTTCTATCCAATCACAAATTATATCAGTTTCGACATCAGCTGCTTGCAAAATTTGCTCATCGACGGATTCGCCATTGGCGAGCCGAATGAGGAGTGTTTGCGCGTTAGCGGGCATATCATCCGAATCAATAACACAGCCATTGACATAAATTTTTGCTTGAGTTTGTGAATCCGCTTGGGTTTGGGTAAAGATAATGCGGCTAGACATATCTTGCCTGATGACCGCACCCGCTGCCAAGGCGCTTTGTATCTCATCAATATCGGCATACGTGTCAGGGAGCATCAGCTCATATTGCCGTTTGCTTACCGTTTCGCTAATCGCTTGAGTGATTATTTCATCGCCAAGTTCAGAGTTTAGCAGCGCAATCAGCTGCGCTTTGATATCGTGAACGCTGGCTATCGACAGCTCGCCTGCAACTGCGGGGGGTTGGTTGATTTTGAGGGGAATGGCTAAATCATCAAAATGGGTAGCGACATCCGCCAAACTATCGAGCAGCTGTAATGGGGTAGGTCGTCTGAAGCCAAACGAAAAAGTCAAACAATCCTCAACTGCCACCCCGTAATGGGAGAGATTGGTCGGTACATACAGCACATCGCCTGGCTCAAGCACCTCATCAAATATCAGCTCGCCCATCTCATTCATCAAACGAATCGGTTGACCTGCTTCAAATTGGGTTGTTTGGTCACAATACTTGCCCAATTGCCAATGACGTTTGCCGTACCCTTGCGCCAAAAAGACATCGTAATTGTCATAATGTTTGCCAACGCTGCCACCTGATGGCGCATACGACACCATGATATCATCACGTTGCCACTGCGCAATAAAATCAAACGCATGCCATAGGTTGCCAAGCGCTGGCGACCATTGTTCCATATTTTGCACCAGCACCGTCCAATGTTTTGGCAGTTTTTGAAAGTCTTTGGCGGTAAGAGGACTGGTTTTAAGTGACCATTGCTGGTTATTTTCGCTGATGAGTCGGGCAGTGGCGTCTTCATCTTGGGCAAGTCCGATGATATCGTCTGGCTCAAACATGCCCACCAATTGCGGCAAGCCCTGCTTGATTAGCAGTGGCTTTTTTTGCCAGTACTCGCTCAAAAATTGTTCGGGGCTGATATCGCTAGGCAAACAAAAGTGCTGGGTCATATTTTTTCGTTCAGTGGGATAGGTAACGCGCATTATAGCAAAGGCAGTATACCAAAATCCTATAATAAAATTTTTTTCACCAAAGTGTAAAAAAAGCGTAAAAATATGAAACATATTGAACTGGAAAGTTTCATATTTTTGGTTGTATTGGCTGTACCGCTCGTATATAGTCAATATTCACAAGGAAGTACTCACAGCAAAGTTAGGCGAGCAATATTTGATTGACTCGTTGGTTATACCACAACAAAGGAATGTTCTATGACAGCTATTTTAAATCAACACGAAAACTACCTACAAGCCGACCAAGCTTATGGTTTTCCCTTGCTTATCAAAAATTTATTGTCTCGCGCCAAAGTGGTCTCTGGCAACAAAAAAATCCATTACGCCGACAAAACCAGTTACACCTATCATGAGTTTTTCAAACGTGTCAATCGCTTAGCCAATGTCTTAAAAGGCTTAAATCTACAAAAAGGCGATGTGGTTGCGGTCATGGATTGGGACACACACCGTTACTTGGAATGTTATTTTGCCATCCCGATGTGTGGCTATATCTTGCAAACCGTCAATGTGCGTTTGTCAGAAGACAAAGTGCTATATACCATCAATCATGCCAAACCAAAAGCGCTACTGTTAAATTCAGAATTTTCACCGATGATCAAAAGCCATACCCAAGATGCGCCATCAATCGAGCATGTGATTTGGTTGGATGATAACAACACGCCAATGCCCCCATACGCCCAAGGCGAATATGAAGCCATGCTCGCACAAGCCAGCGATGAGTACGAGTTTGAAGATTTTGATGAAAACACCATTGCCACAACCTTCTATACCAGCGGTACAACCGGCAATCCCAAAGGCGTATTTTTTAGCCATCGTCAAATCGTCCTGCATACGCTCGTCGTCGCAATTGGCTGTGCGCTGAATGTCGAAGGTCAAGGGGTGCGCTATTCAGATGTCTATATGCCAATGACACCGATGTTTCATGTGCATGCTTGGGGGTTTCCATTTGTCGCAACCATGCTAGGGCTGGAGCAAATCTATCCAGGTCGCTATGTGCCTTCCACCATGGTTGACTTGGTAAAAAAACACAATGTCACCATCACCCATGGCGTGCCAACGATTTTGCAAATGCTACTGGGTGAAATCAACAAACGCCAAGAAAAATTCAACGGCTTAAAAATGGTCGTCGGTGGCTCTAAACTCAATCAAGGACTTGCCAAAATGGCTGTAGCCAGCGGCATCGAAGTGTCTACGGGTTATGGCATGTCAGAGACTTGTCCTATTATCAGCATTGTCAGCTTTGATGAAACATTCCAACACATGAGCGAAGAGCAACAAATTGAGCATCGCTGCTTGTCTGGCTCACCGGTGCCATTGGTCGATTTGCAAATCTGGCATAACGGCAAACGTATGCCAAACGATGGCACATCCACAGGCGAAATCGTGGTGCGTTCACCTTGGTTGACGCAGAGTTATTACAAAAACCAAGATGCAGGCAACGAGCTGTGGGAGGGCGGTTATCTGCATACCCAGGACATCGGTTGGATGGACGCAAAAGGCAATGTCAAAATCACCGACCGGCTAAAAGATGTCATCAAATCGGGGGGCGAATGGATCTCTTCGCTTGAAGTAGAAACCATCATGTCATTACACCCAAGCGTTGCCGACATTGCGGTGATTGCGATTCCTGATGCGCGCTGGGGTGAGCGTCCGATGGCGTTGATTGTGCTCAAACCCGATTATCAAGACACCAAAGCTGAAGACATCATCGCGATTGCGCAGCAAGCGTATGAGCGCGGTCATTTGCCAAAATATGGTATTCCGCAGGATGTGAAATTTATCACGGAATTGCCAAAAACCAGCGTGGGTAAAATTGATAAAAAAGTCATCCGCGATCAATACGCCCAAGGGTTATTTGCTTAGACTATTTTTCTCAATGTTGACAGGATAAAAACAGCGTAAAAGTAAAAAAGGTAGAATTTTTTCTACCTTTTTTATCAAGCCCGCAATCCATCAAACCAGTAAGCGCTGATTGACCTTTGCCATCGGTAATGGGTAATGTCGGGCTTTGGCAATATCGCGTGCCACTATATTGACCTCATTGACATCAATTTTGTGCCAGTTGGGACGCTTGCAAGCAGATTTTTCTATCAAATTGGCATCAACTAGCGCATCCATGACTTTATCCGCCACATCTAGGGTAGAATTGGCTTTCACATTTTCTGCCACCGCATAACGCAGCTTGGCAAAAACCTGCAAATCTGCGACGCGCACGGTAATATCATCACTCGGTACTTGCTGCCCACCATATAACGCATTATCTCCCGCTTGTGCAGTTCGAAAACTTGGCACAAATTCACTGACATAATCTATGGCGTTTTGGGTGCGTTGTTTTAGTGCGTTTGGCTCCCAGCCGTTTTCAATATAATTTAGATATTGTGGATTAATGGGCGGTTGGCTGCTTTCTTGTGTGGCTTTGGTCAACCCATCATTAAATAAGGTGATGTTTTCGGTCATGCCATGCAACTGAAAAAACCCGTCAGGATAAGGGGTAAACTGCGCCATGCCATTGGGGGTGCCACGCTCACCATGAAAAATAATCTCAGGCAAACGCCCCTTATAATCGCGCCATTCACTGATATAGGAAGCTTTAAATTCAACCATGCGTTTGATATGCACGCCTGCTTTGTCATCAATAATACCGGTTCTAAACCCGCAAGCATTGACCACAAAATCGGCATAGATATGCTGCAGCTCGCCATGCTCATCGGTAAAAGACACTTGCCAGCCATCCATATGACGTTTTAAATCATCCACTTGGGCATTTAGATGTACCTTCGCGCGTTGCAAGCGCTGCAATTGTAAAAAAGCACTGGCAGAGAGTCTAAAAATATTCCAGCCGAATTCTTGCACCGCAATGATGGGATATTGCAGTTTTTCCAAATCCATTACTTTAAGAGCCGCCACAACCCACTCATCCGTGGTGGTCGGAATGTCTTTAGCTTCTAATTGAATTAGCTGTTGAATTTGCTCCCTGTCATACACTCGGTAATAATCTTGAACTTTGCCCAACACTTGGTTGCTAGGGTCAGCATCAACCAATGATTGATAGTAAGCCGTTAACATATCAAGACGTGGCAGTAAGTCAGTGGCGGTATTGTTATCGCGTTTTGGCACTGTGATGAGGGTGGGGCGCACATCAATACTCTCTGGATACAACTTGGCAATATCAATACATTGGCGCATCAACATGCGGCAATCTTCATCACTGATTTCGCGGTACAAATTGCCACCTGCATGCAGATGACACATGGGCGGGGCGTTGATAAGGCTGGCATTTTTTTCAATCAAATGCACATGGATGCCCGCCATTGCCAGCCGTATAGCAATCGTAGAACCTGCTGAACCACCACCAATCACTGCTACAGTCGGTGATTGCGTACTTGAATTAACGTACATAATTTTGCCCTTATGCGTTGCCCAAAATGAAGAAATAAATTGTAGCGGAAAATAATCTAGTTACTGTGACATTTATGCAGTCATTGTCGCTTTTGTTGTTAATGAATTTTACCTCATAGTATATTAGCGTGAGTCGCTGGCTGCCAAAACAGTTTTAGATAGTTTAAAGTGGTAACATACATAACGAAAGCGAGTTAG
>ERZ500978.331-NODE-331-length-13621-cov-4.504865_pt1 | contig 13621 bp, 11 predicted proteins | sample MGYA00248870_ERZ500978 | MGnify/ENA primary metagenome ERZ500978 (study PRJEB25958, sample SAMN03398513) | human skin metagenome | study: EMG produced TPA metagenomics assembly of the Human Skin Microbiome Metagenome (human skin metagenome) data set. | reverse complement strand
CATTTATCCAACGTGCCTCTTAAGCGTAAGGCATGGTCGTGATAATTGGGGGTAAAAAAACACACTACAATAAATTTATCGGGGCTGTTAAGCTGTTGATAAGTCAATGACATAGAAAAACTCAGAAAATAGTGTTAATCAAAAAAGGGTAAATTTTTAAACAAATCTTTAGAAACTGACGAATGGTTATAAACCATCACGCCCTGCTGTTGATAAACCTTTGCCAATAAATCGAATGATGGCACAATACGGTTATAAATGGCAGGGGTAAGCTTACTGGGGGCAGAATTTTGTACATTTTCATAAAAACGGGGTTCGTGGGCGTTGATTAAATCAATCCCATGTAAATGTATCTCGCTAAAGCCCAAACAGTACGCTAACTGCGTCGCCACAAACGCCACTGTCCCTGCCTCGACAAAGCCGTGACTAATATCCAAACTTACACCAATCGTGGTATCGCCGTATCCCTTAATCACAAACTGCGGATGGTTAGCAAAATCCATCAGCAGACGTTTATTATTTTTTCTAAAAAATTTCGCCAAAAAATGCTTTGAGGGTTGGCGAATCGGGCGTTCCACCGAATAAATCAGGCGTAAATGTTGAACGTATTTTTTAATCAAATTGCGGTCAGTATCTGCCAATTTTTCTAATACTGCTTGCGTTAAATATAGCGGACATTGCCCATGATAACGGTTTTGCAAAATTGCCAAATTATTGCGAATAAAACGGGGGTCGGTTATCACATAGGCAACGGGCTGTTGAAAATCGTATGTCTCCATCAATTCAATGCTGCCATTCACAAAGATACACGGTTGTTGGCTAATTTTATTTAAATTGGCTGAATGAATACTAGAGCCAGAGGCAAGAATATTTACCGATTTTTGTGGCGGTAGGGTGAGGTAAGTATTGTCAAATTCGCTATCGACAATAGCAATACTAATATTATTAGGTAGCTTAAATTGATTATTTGCCACGCGTTGCCCCCACGCACCAATCAGATTCATGATACTGTCGCATCAGAGCAAACGCCGTTTCACCCGCTTGCAAACGGTCAAAAACCGTTAGCAAAAAGTCGGCGGCAAATTTATCGACGTTAGCAAATTTTTCATACCGTTGTCGCATATTGTGCAAGGTGTCGTCCGTACCAAGTCGAAAATGACGCAATCCGTCATATAAGGCTAAATGTTGTTGCTGATAAGCCTGGACTTTATCGGGATTTGGTAAACTATTATCCGTTAGCAAATCCAGTTTTGTTTCATACACTTTTAAGGTATTGATTAAAGTTGGTATATTTAAAAAAATCGCTTGACGAGTAGGATTGGGGCTAAAATCCACAAAGGTATCCGCTGAAGATACTAACCATCGCAAGGATAAGTTATGCCATAAAAAATCTTGTTCCGACTGCCAAAGCTGTTCAAACGCCTGAAAAACGTTTACGCTATCAAACTTTCGGCGTAACAATACAACCAATACCGCATGGTACAAGCACAGTAAAGGTTGCCCTAAAAATTCATGTTGTAAATTTGTAAAATGACTGTGCAAATCCTTAAATCGTTTCGGCTCACTCGCATTAACCGTAATCTCACTGTCAAAAATCTGCAAATCGGGCGTGATCAGCGTGTCTTTCATGGTCGCCAACGACAAATGCGTGAAATAGGCAAAAATCGGCTCTGCACCTAAGATTTTTTCACTTTTAAATAACAAAGTTGCTTTGCGTTTCCAGCCTGTGGGCTTTTTTATTGAGGAAACACTCATCGCCAATAATCCCTAATCCAGTCAGTTGGTAATACCTTACGATACCATTTACCGCTTTTGCCGATAATAGCATCAGGTGGATTCACTTCCCCATGAAAAATCACCATTTTAGCCCCTTTAGGCAAAATCGGCGGTTTGACAAAACTTAAGGGAAATGGCTGCACACATTGGTATTTAAAGCTCACGCACCAAGACGCATCCCAATATTCGAGGTGGTGATGTTCACGCAAATAATTGGATAGGTAAGCTTGCTCATGGCGCACTTGGCTACGAATCGTGTCAAAATTTTGCTCAAAATTTGATAACAGATTTGGGTAAGTATGTTGTCCGACTTTAAAGCGATACACCGATGAATTACCCACCATGCGCCACGGTTTTTTCCAATCACGGATAATCACCACACTGTCATCGTGCTGCGCTTGATAAGTAAAAAAGCAATCAATATTATCGACAATCACAATATCAATATCCAAAAATAACGCCGTGCCTTTCAAATCGTATAATTCAGGGCTAAAGGTGGTCAGTTTTTTCCAGCCACGTTCAGGAATATTACTGGGTAAATTGAGCTCAGGAATTGGGTAGCATTTGACGTTGGCATCTATCCCTGTGCTATCATCCGTCAAACATACCATTTGAAAGGGCAAGGTCAAATGTCTGTCAACCATATTGTACAGGCGATTAACGTACTCAGCACCGTATTTGGTGCCCCATTTCATACAAATAATGTAACGGTTTTCATCAGGCAAAGCAGGCGCTGAAGTATAATTTGGTAAAGTCATAAGTAAATGATTATCATATTAAGTAAGTGAATTGATAATATCATGATTGCCAAGTTTTGGATAACGCTGGCGAACCGCTACTGCGATAGATGGCTTGGCATTATAAATAACCGGAAATCCTGGCACACGTTTAAAGCGCTTATAGCCCCACATATATTGACTGGGGAAACGATCAATCATCCGCTCGATGGCGTGGTTCATCGCGGTTGTCGCTGTCACCATGTTTTTGTCATACAAGGCGGGGTCAGTTAGCTCATCACAATAAATATCAAAACCTTGTCCATCGTCACGGCGTACACAGGTCAAACCTACCAAGCTACACTTTGTTTTACTGGCTAATTTGCTAGCTAAGGTACTGGTCAATGTCGGAATACCAAAAAACGGCACTACTTCACCGCCAGATGGGTCGGGGACATGGTCAGGCAATATGATACTAAAACCGCCTGCTTTTAAGGTTTTAAAAATCGCTTTTACCCCAGTGGCATCGGTTGGTACCAAAGTTGCATTTATTCGCTGACGCCCTTGTAGCACAAACTGATTGGCTTGTTCACCTTTCACGGGTTTATACATGATGGTGGGTGCACCAAACTGGTTGAGCCACGCATTCATGATTTCCCATGTTCCCAAATGCGGCACAATTGCAAGCATGCCATTGGGATTTTGTAAGCCTTGCATCAAAACTTGTTGATGATGCACGGTATGGATTTGTTTGACCGACCACGCAGGTGGCATCGCCCAGCTTTTAGCCGATTCCACCATGTTTTTGCTTTGATTGGCAATACAGGCTCTAGCAAGGTCGTCACGCTGCGACTCAGTGAGTTCAGGATAGACAAGTCGTAAGTTAGTATCCACCGTTTTCATGATACTTTTGTCACGACGAAGTGAAATGATAAAGCTTGCGATATGTGCCAATAGATATAGCATCCACATTGGCACATATTTTAGAAGAGTAAAGGCATTCATCTAATTAAAGGTGTGACCTTGATTAAGATTGTGGCGCTTTACTGTCTTTTTCGCGTATACGGATACCCAATTCACGCAGTTGTTTGCCATCCACGGGTGCAGGGGCATCAGTCAGCGGACATTCAGCCGTTTTGGTTTTTGGGAAGGCGATGACGTCTCGAATCGATTGTGAGCCTGTCATTAGCATAATTAACCGGTCAAGACCGAATGCCAAACCACCATGCGGTGGCGCACCGTATTTTAGCGCATTAAGTAAGAATGAGAATTTCTCTTCGGCTTCGGCTTCAGAAATACCCAAGGCTTCAAATACCGCTTTTTGCATATCCAAAGTATTGATACGCAGTGAACCACCACCGATTTCAGTACCGTTTAATACCATGTCATAAGCGATAGATAGCGCGGTTTCTGGGTTGTTTTTCATCGCTTCAACCGTGCCTTTTGGCTTGGTGAAGGGGTGATGCACCGACGTCCATTTACCGTCCTCGGTTTCTTCAAACATTGGGAAATCCACGACCCAAAGCGGCGCCCACTCACAGGTTAGCATATTTAGGTCTAGACCCAATTTGACACGCAGCGCACCCATGGCATCATTGACGACTTTGGCTTTATCCGCGCCAAAGAAGATGATATCACCGGTTTGCGCCTCAGTACGTTTAATCAGCTCGACCAATACTTCATCGGTCATGTTTTTGATAATCGGTGATTGCAGACCTGATTCTTTATCGACACCGTTGTTGATGTTGCCCACATCATTGACTTTGATATAAGCCAGACCTTTTGCGCCATAGATACCGACAAATTTAGTATATTCGTCAATTTGTTTACGGGTAATTTCACTACCGTTTGGCACACGAAGCGCCACCACACGACCTTTTGGGTCTTGAGCAGGGCCTGAGAATACTTTAAATTCCACAGACTGCATGATATCAGCCACGTCAATTAACTTCATAGGAATACGCAAGTCTGGTTTGTCAGACGCATAATCACGCATGGCTTCAGCGTATGTCATACGCGGGAAGGTATCAAATTCAATGTTCATCATGGTTTTGAACAAGTCTTTTGTTAATCCTTCGGCAATGTTCATGATATCTTCATCGCTTAAGAATGAGGTTTCGATATCGATTTGGGTAAATTCTGGCTGGCGGTCAGCACGTAAGTCTTCATCACGAAAACACTTAGCAATTTGATAATAACGGTCAAAACCCGCCACCATCAATAACTGTTTAAATAGCTGAGGCGACTGTGGCAATGCGTAAAACTCACCATTTGACACGCGGCTAGGTACCAAATAATCACGCGCGCCTTCTGGGGTGGCACGGGTCAAGATGGGGGTTTCTACATCCAAGAAACCTTGGTCATCTAGGTAACGGCGAATGGTCGAAGTGGCTTTGGCACGAAACTTCATACGCTCTTGCATCTCTGGACGGCGCATGTCTAAAAAGCGATATTTTAGGCGCAGTTCTTCAGAAACGTTGGTAAACTCATCATTGAGGGGGAATGGTGGTGTCTCAGAAGTGGCGATTGTTTCGATGTCTTTGGCCAATAACTCCACTTGACCGCTGGTCATGTTTTTGTTTTCAGTACCGGCATAACGCTGACGCACACGACCGGTAATTTTGAGCACATATTCAGAACGCGCGCTATCTGCTGTAGCAAATGCTTCTGGGGTATCTGGGTCGATGACCACTTGCAGTAGGCCTTCACGGTCACGCATATCCAAGAAAATAACCCCACCGTGGTCACGGCGACGATGCACCCAACCGCAAATAGTGATGGTTTGATCGTTTAAGTTTTCGGTGACAAGCCCGCAATAGTGTGTACGCATCATAATGAAGCAATCCCAATATTTTTCGTAATGTAAGAAGTAGCAAAAATTTTTATAAACGAATATTATGCCTTGTTTACTCAAATTTCACAATATGAAACACGGTTTATCATGCATCTCTACTAGCCATGCCTGTCACAGACAATTCGCGAATATTGTGTGGATGAGCGATTGAAAACAGCAAAATAAACGCTATATAAAACCCATTGTGTGAATTTTTTTCCTTAATTAGAGCCCTTAATTAGAGAGTTATTATGCTATTTCAAAATGCCAAACATCCGCTTGAAATGAAAGTCACCCATTTAAATAAAGTCAAAGCCCAGCGCAAACAACAATTACAATTGCAAATGGTGAATGATAAAGGGTTAACCTCACTCATCAGCCGCGCATTGACAGACTTGACGAAAAAAGATAATCCCAAAAAAAACCCCTCAAAATTTGGTCTGTTTAAAAATAAACCCGCCAACAAAAATTGTTTTGTGCTGGATTTTCATGGCGATATCAAAGCCACTGAAGTACAGCAACTGCGTGAAGAAATCAGCACGCTATTGACGGTCGCGCAAGCTGAAGATGAAGTCATTGTGCGCCTTGAATCCTCAGGTGGCATGGTACACGCGTATGGCCTCGCTGCCGCCCAGTTGGCACGTATCAAAGAAGCAGGGCTACACTTAACGGTCTGTATTGATAAAGTCGCCGCCAGTGGTGGCTATATGATGGCGTGTGTGGCTGATAAAATTTTGGCGGCGCCATTTGCGGTGGTGGGCTCGATTGGTGTGGTGGCACAAGTGCCTAATTTTCATGATTTATTAGAAAAACATGACATCGATGTCGAAGTATTTACCGCAGGTAAATACAAACGCACGGTAACCGTTTTTGGTGAAAATACCGAAGAAGACAAACAAAAATTCCAACAAGAGCTGGAAGAAACGCACAAACTATTTAAAGACTTTGTGCGTAAATACCGTCCAAGTTTGGATGTTGAACAAGTGGCAACCGGTGAGCATTGGTACGGTGAAGATGCGATAACGCGCAATTTGGTCGATGCCCTGCAAACATCGGACAGTTATATCTTAGAGAAGATGACAGATAGCGAATTGTATGCCATTCAATCTCGCCAAAAACCGACCATTGCGCAAAAGCTAGGCATCTCGCAAGCGGCACAAGCGGTGGTAGCGACAGCGATTGATAAACTACCAGATGCCTTGGCAAAGTTAGAAAGCGCTAAAATGCCGATGGTCAAAAAATAACCGTAAGATAAAATAATAAAAACCTGTGACAAAAATCTGTGATAAAAACCTGTGAGGCTTGGCAGGTTTTTAACTTTTTAATGGCGACACATTTGGGCGTATAACTATGAAACTATTTATGTTAAAAATCGGGGCGCGTCCCCAAGGACGACTCATTGAACAGCATGATGTGATGTTTGTGATTGCAAATAGCCTAAGTGAAACAATTGAGAGTGTCAATCAGCATTGGCCAGCAGTCAAAAACAACTGGCACTTAGACGCATGGCGAGAAGTGAAGCGAGTGGGTGATTATCAAATTTTGTTGTCGAAAGACAGCTTGTCAAAAGATGGATTGTCGAAAGATGGATTGTCAAAAGATAAAGCGCTTGCAGATAACATATTTGCAGATGATAGGGTAGATAACAAATTAGATAGTCAAGGCAAACAACTTTATTTTGTCAATTTAGGCGGTTATCTACCGGGTCAATTTGAAGAATTTCATTATAAAACACTTGTGATAGCCGAGACGCTAGGTAAAGCAACGGCGCAAGTTAAAAAAACGGCATTTTATCAAGATTATACATTTGATAATGTCGATACCGCCAAAAGCGGCGTGGCAACCAGTCATGTTGATGATAAGCATCAACTGGATTTGGATGATATTCACTGTGTGGCTGATTTACTGCCAAGAGACGTGGCATTAACCATTCAGCCATTAACCGAGCATGAAAAAAATCAGCTACCGGTCGATGCGCTGCATATTGGTTATTTAAGTCTCAAGCAAATCAAAACCATGATTGACTAACTGGTGAAGCATTTGATAGCGTATTTTGGCGCTGTCAATCATTGCCTTTACTCGGCTTTGCCTTTATAGTAGGCTCATTTTTAACTCGCTTTTTTTAACCCCTTCTTTTTATCTACAAAAGCTTTGTATAACCAATGAAACAAGCCACCGCCCTTGATATCCTTAAAACTGGTAAAAATGTGTTTTTAACAGGCTCAGCAGGGGCGGGCAAGACCTATACCATCAATCAGTATTTGCATTATCTGCGCGCAAGGGATGTGGCGGTCGCGGTGACGGCAAGCACAGGCATTGCTGCCACTCATATGAACGGCATGACCATTCACAGCTGGGCGGGCATCGGCATCAGTAATGAGCTAACCGCCAAAGACATCGCCCGCATCAAAAAACGCACGGTGGTTGTGGAGCGCATTGAGCGCACCAAAGTATTGGTGATTGATGAAATCTCGATGCTGCATCGACAGCAATTTGAGCTGATTAACCAAGTGCTACAAGCCATCAAAGAAAACACACTGCCGTTTGGTGGGATACAGCTATTGGTTGCCGGGGATTTTTTTCAGTTGCCGCCGATTGGTGAGCCCCATGAGAGCAACCGTGATAAATTTGCCTTTATGGCGCAAGCTTGGCTGGATGCAGATTTTCAAATTTGCTATTTATCCGAGCAGCACCGTCAGAAAACTGACAAAACAGCGGTGGCAGGCAACACGTATTATGGCTTGGATTTGAATGCGATTTTAAATCAGATTCGTAGCCAGCAGTTTACCCCCCATATCATGCCTGCTTTGACCGCGACGGCTGAGCATGTGCTAGCCGACAACCGTACCCGACTGTTTACCCACAATGTCAACGTGCAAGCCATCAATGAGCAGGAACTTGGCAAACTTACCACAGCGGCGCATACTTTTCGCGCTTGGGGAGAAGGCGATGAAAAGCTGGTAGAAACGCTAAAAAAATCCGTACGCAATACCCCAGAGCTGGTGCTCAAACTTGGCGCAAAAGTGATGTTTATCAAAAACAACGCCGAGCTTAATGTCTCAAATGGCACCATGGGCAAGGTAGTTGATTTTGTTGCCACCACCCTTAAACAACCAAATAAACAAACAAACAGCCCATCAACAAACAGCCCATCAAAAAACCTATCTGAGCCGCTTGATGAACAAGCGCTAGCAGCAGATGAAAGTGCCTTGCTCGATGCCATCGAACAAGAACAACAAGCCGATATGGCAGACTTGCTAGATGAAGTCAATGGCGGTCAATCACAACAAACTCACCACACTGATGATGATACCGCCCCGACAGACACGGTTGATGACAAACTGTCCGAGTTACTTTACCCCTTGGTTGAGCTCAATGATGGCCGCAAAGTCATCGCTGAATATGATTCATGGCGTATTGATGATGAAGAGGGCGAAATACTGGCTGCCTATTACCACATCCCCTTGACGCTGGCGTGGGCGATTACCATTCACAAAAGCCAAGGCATGACGCTAGATGCGGCAGAAGTGGATTTGTCCAAAACCTTTGAAAAAGGGCAGGGCTATGTGGCTTTATCACGGTTAAAGCAGCTATCTGGACTACAATTACTGGGCGTCAATGAATTAAGCTTACAGCTTGATCCCTTAGCGCGCGGGGCTGATCAGCGATTTCAGGCGATCAGTGCAGAGCAAGAACGTGAATTTTTGACACGCAGTAAAAAACAGCTCAATGACCTTCATCGTGAATTTATCATTCAATGCCGGGGTACGCTGGATAAAGAAAAAATCGCTGCGTATGAAAATCGCGCCAAACAACAGCAAAAACTGATGGAAAAACGTCGCCATGCTGTACAGCAGCTGCAATCTTTGGCGGATGATGCGGCAGGCGTTATCACCCCCACGGTGCTGGAAACCAAAGCCTTGTTGGATGAAAGTTTGACCATTGCAGAAATTGCACAAGCCCGTAATCTAGCCCAATCAACCGTGATGGGACATATCGAGAAAATTGCTGAGCATTTTCCCCGCGCTAACATAGCGCATCTACGCCCTGAGGACGAATGGCTACAGCCGATTGATAAGGCGTATCAAAAAATAGCCAAACGGGATGACAAACGCGATAAAGATAACGATGGCAAAATCAAAATTCGCGCGATTGTCGAAGAATTAAGAAACGCCTATTCTTATAATGATGTGAAACTTGCCTTGTTGTTTTTAAAACCGCATGGCAATTGAGCACTTGTCTAGTAAGGAATATCCCTGATTGAATGCTTCTACCATCAAACCTTTTAACATCGCTATTAATGGCTTTGGTCGTATTGGGCGCAACGTGCTACGTGCTTATATCGAACGGTTTTGTCAAAATCCTTTACAACTACAGCCGTTAAATATCGTCGCCATCAATGATATTGCTGAGCCAGCAACCCTGTTACATCTACTCAAATATGACAGTACCCACGGTCGATTATCTGCGGTCAGTGATATCCATATTGAATTAAAAACAGTGGATTTGGGGGAAAAACAACAGCATTTTTTGCTATTAAGCCAAGGGGAGTTTCGGCAAAAAATTGCATTGATACAGCAGCCCATTGCCACCAAATTACCTTGGCAAAAACTGGGCATCGACATGGTGCTTGAGAGCACGGGTCATTTTCGTAGCTATGAACAGGCGTCGCAGCATATTATCGCGGGCGCCAAACAGGTGATGATTGGGGCTGCCCCGTTTGATTATGTGGATGCTAGTATCGTCGTGGGCGTCAATGACCATGAGCTTAGCCGTGATAAAAAGATTTTATCCAGTGTGTCGTGTACCACCCAAGCGCTCGTGCCTTTACTATATGTATTGCACCATGCCTATGGTATCGAATCAGCGATGATGACCGAAATCCATGCAGTGACTGCTGACCAAACCGTGCTTGACCAAGTGCACCGTGATTTGCGCCGTGCACGGGCTTCTGGGCATAACATTATCCCAACCACATCAAGTAGTATCGCTGCGGTCAATCGGGTGATGCCGCATATGGCAGGCAAGGTGAATGGGTATTCCATTCGCGTACCGACCATGGATGTCGCGGCAATTGATGTGACATTTACCTTTGACAAAGCCACGGATGTTACCGCTATCAATCAGCTGTTAAAACATGCCAGTGAACAAGATTTATTGGGTATCATGGATTATAGTGATGAGCCATTGGTGTCCAGTGACTTTATCCATGATGCGCATTCATTGGTGATTGATAGCTTACAGACCATGAGCGTGGGGCGGCAGTTTAAAGTGTTTGCTTGGTATGATAATGAATGGGGCTATGCCAATCGCATGCTCGATATTTGCCAAACCTTAGCCAAACTCTAAACCTAAGCTATAAACACTAACGAAGCTATAAAAAGAGAAATTATCAATGAAAAAAGGCGAAACCTAGTCAGTCTCGCCTTTTTTATGGCTAACAAAAATTAATGTCTAAAATGACGCATACCGGTGAACACCATCGCAATGCCATGTTCATCGGCTGCAGCGATGGTTTCGTCATCGCGCATGGAGCCACCTGGCTGGATAATCGCCTTAATCCCCACCGCTGCGGCATTGTCAATACCATCACGGAATGGGAAGAAGGCATCGGATGCCATCACCGCACCCACAGGTGATAGACCAGCGTGCTCAGCTTTAATCGCGGCAATACGGGCTGAGTTGACACGGCTCATTTGCCCTGCACCGACACCAATGGTACGCCCATCTTTGGCATACACAATCGCATTGGATTTCACATATTTGGCGACTTGCCAAGTAAATAGCAAATCATCGAATTGTTGCTGAGTCGGCTGTACTTTTGTCACCACTTTTAAATCATCTAAGGTGATTAAGCCCAAATCTTGCGCTTGCACCAATAAACCCCCGGTGACGCGTTTGAAATCAAACTGGGCTTGGCGCTCACTTGGGTTTGGTAATTCACCGCAGACTAACACGCGCACATTTTTCTTGGCAGATGTGACATCGAGCACACCGTCGGCAACGCTTGGGGCGATGATGACTTCAACAAATTGCTGATCCACAATCGCTTTTGCTGTTTTGATATCTAATTCACGGTTAAAGGCAATGATACCGCCAAACGCAGATTCTGGGTCAGTGGCAAAGGCTTTTTGATAAGCATGGGTTAAGTCGGCATCCACGGCCACACCACAAGGATTGGCGTGTTTAACGATGACACACGCAGGCATATCAAACGATTTCACGCATTCTAATGCCGCATCGGTATCTGCGATGTTGTTGTAAGATAGTTCTTTACCTTGTAATTGCTTGGCGGTGGCAATACTGGCTTCCTTTTCACCGTTTACCTGTGCTTTTTCGACATAAAAAGCGGCTTGTTGATGCGGGTTTTCACCATAGCGTAAGTCCTGCGCTTTGTCCATTTGCACGTTAAAAGTACGCGGGAATTGGTCAGCCGATTCAAAGCTTTGCAGGCGGTTGCCTAAAAAGTTGGCAATCATACCGTCATAATGTGCGGTATGCTCAAATGCTTTTACCGCTAAATCAAATCGGGTGGTATCACTGATGCGGCCGTTTGCTGTCAGCTCACCCAAGATGGCTGCATAATCATTGGGGCTTGTCACAATGCTAACATGGTCATGGTTTTTTGCCGCTGCACGCACCATGGTAGGTCCACCAATATCAATGTTTTCGATGGCGTCTTCTTTGGTGACATTTGGGTTGGCAACGGTTTGAGCGAATGGATAGAGATTGACAACGACCATGTCAATGCGGTTGATGCCATGTTCTTGCATAATGGCATCATCCGTGCCGCGGCGACCTAAAATACCGCCATGAATTTTTGGATGCAGGGTTTTTACCCGACCATCCATCATCTCTGCAAAACCTGTGTATTCTGCGACCTCAGTCACTGCTAAGTCATGTTGTTTGAGTAGTTTGTAGGTGCCGCCCGTTGATAGCAGACGAAAACCGTGGGTGATTAGACCTTTGGCAAAATCCACAATACCCGATTTATCAGAAACAGAGAGCAATGCATAAGCTTGATTCATAATTGACTCGACTCGTTGACAAAAAAACACTAGGGGCAGAAAAAACAAAAAAGTCAGTTATGACGAACTGACTGATTGGCTTTCATACCCCGACTCTATTAATCCCAAAATATGGCGATATCTTATCATAAAAAAGCGGGTATTTTTATCAATTATAATAATTGGTGGGTTTTGAGTTTTTTCCGCAATGTACCGCGATTAAGTCCCAAAATCTCGGCGGTTTTGGTTTGATTGCCGCGGGTATGTTCAAGGACGACACTAATCAGCGGTTTTTCAAATTGTGACAACATAAGCTCATACAGCTGGGTTGGTTGTTGTTCTTTTAAATTATCGAAGTACTCTCGCACTACAAGCTCAATGTGATGAGCTAGGCTTGCGCTGGGAGAAGTTTGCGATGGGGTATGGGTAGTGTATGGGTTAGATGGGGTATCTGACATATTGGAATACTTGGCGCGATTTTGTAAAGCAACAGAATTGGGCATAACAGATTCTCAAACTAAAGTTGCTGACAAATTTATTGAATAATTCGTTAGTTAACAGATTAAATAAAACTTAAATATCAAGACGAATAATAAAGTTATTGATACTTATACTAAAACAATTATGAAAGCGATAGCAAGCTTAAGTTGTTTACAATATGTAAAATTCTGCGATAAATACTGGGTGCTGGAGGCTTGTTTTATCACTATTGGAATGAAGCTAAAAAGAAGCTCAATTGAATGAAGCTAAAAAAATTTAATAAATCAGCTCAATATTAGCGGCTTGAACTTTGGTTTTTGGAAAGTCAATACGCAATTTGACGGGTTTTATTTGATGCGGCATCAAATAGTTGTTACCCGCTTCTAGATAGTCTGTAGGGGTAAGTAGCGTCTGCGCGAGTATGGTGTTGCCACTGCGCAGCGAAACCTTAACACTTGGGTAGACAATATTATTATCCGTGGTATTGGTCAGAGTAAATACCAAGTCAGTTTTCCCCGCTTGTTTTGATGAATGGGCAAGCGCTAGCATCTGCACATCAATAAGACCCGTATCAGCGATAGGCAATTGACAGGCAGGGATTTTATGGCAAATATTTGAGAGCACGGCCGCGTTTGCTTTTGAAGTGATTAGGGTGTCGATGTTAAAAATAATATATTGCGCGGCTAACAAAAAGACTAATAATAAGCTACCTAATCCCCAAACGATGCTCATATTAAAAATTTTTGCATTCGCCAATTGCTGCGAGGAAACTTGTTGCGACAAGCGAGATCGGAAGAGCGTCGTGTAGG
>ERZ500978.330-NODE-330-length-13650-cov-4.577197_pt1 | contig 13650 bp, 10 predicted proteins | sample MGYA00248870_ERZ500978 | MGnify/ENA primary metagenome ERZ500978 (study PRJEB25958, sample SAMN03398513) | human skin metagenome | study: EMG produced TPA metagenomics assembly of the Human Skin Microbiome Metagenome (human skin metagenome) data set. | reverse complement strand
CCCGTTTAACAAATAATTCAACATTTTTGGCATTTCGACTTTGAAATAAATGATACACACTGTCATGAAATACCGTGCCAATCCCATAATAGCCATATGAACCTAGTAACCACACGCCATTTGGGGGTGAGGCTTCATAATAAGTAGGGTATAATGTACGATATCGAATGCCAATTTCTTCTGCTTTATAAGATAGTTCTTCTGCCACATCAGCTCGATGGGTCGGCATAAATGACGGTTTTCCAAGTTTCGCATAGCAAGGAGGCGTGATAAAAAAGAACGCGGGTGAAGCAAATATGTGGCTGGCTGGGTGCTTGTGGTTCGACACTTGCGCACAACCCACGAAGGTATCATACTCATAGACATATTGTGCAGTTTGTAACACTATATCAGGCGTTAAGGGTATCACATCAGGCTCAATAATACCGATAACTTTTTTCGTCGATTGACTAACCACTTGGGTAAGCCATTCACCATGGGGAATATTTTCTTGAGTGTACTGTACATTTAATCCATAAAATGCCATGAGCTTTTTGTGACTGGCGAGAATGTCTGGGTTAAAGTTATCCCAATGAAAAGAGTGAAGCTCTACATCTGCTAAACTTAAAATTGTCATATCGCTCTTATTTACCCAAACAGAGAATTAAAATTTTTGAAAAATTGATTGTAACCAACTTGAGACCTTTGGTGTACGAGTAATGACATTGCCCTTATAGCGTTTATGCTTTTTTTTCGGAAACTCGCCAAACGGCGTAGTGCGATAGTTTTCAATACTATAGCCCGCTTGTATCGCCTCTTGATAATAGGTATCGAAAAGCTCAACCAAATCTTGACGAGGGTGCGGCAAAATCTGCCCATCAAACCAATGCGTTTTGCCCTCGGCTTGTAAGCGCGGTAAGGAATATTTATGGCTAAACTGCGTTCCCATGTCCGAATAATGCAAAATCCGAATATCCTCAATCGCTAAATCTTCGCCATCCACACAATTAAAGCTGTCTTGGTAGAGCTGTATGAGTTGCGGATTGGCTTTAAATTTTGCCATCATTTTGCTATGGCTCTCAGGATCGGTTTGTAGCTGGGCGACAGGCTCAAGATAATCCTTAGCTTTTTGGCAATCCCATACGCAGGTGCACAGTCGCATCAAATCGCCATCGCCTTTAGCCGCAAGAATCGCCTCATCGGATATCGGGTGCTGCCACAATTTAGCGATATCGTCCAACACCACCATATCGGCATCCATATAAATCGCCCGTCCGCTAAAGCCACAATATTCAGGGATTGCCCAACGAAAACCCGAAAACGGGGTCGCCCATTTTTCGGTATGCCAGCCCTCGCCTGTTTGCGGATTGGAATACCATACGCTACTTGGGTCACGGCTTAACTGCATCCAGATAATCTCGACAGGCTCGCTGGTATGTTTGTGCAAGCTATAATCTAGCACCATCATCTGCTCAAGGTCGCTGTTATTAGGATCACAGCCGATAAAGATTTTGATAGGTTGGTCTAAGTTCGCCATAGTTTATCCTCTATTCTCGCCAATGCGTTGCCACCCAATCAGTCGGCAAAATAAAATGGCGTAAATGCGAAATCGGTTTTTTGATTTTTTCAGCGGTGAATAATTGCGCCAAATGGTCTTTGGCATTATCGGCAGAATTTTTGTTGTATTGCCCTGCAATCGCATTTTGCGGATACAAATCGCCAGGAAAAATAATAATGCGTGCATCATGAGGCAGTTTTGGCGGGATAAAATAATTTAGCGGAAATGGCTGACGGCATTTGCGGCGAAAATGCACCACCCACTCTTTTGGAAAAAGCTTAACCCCACCTGGGGCATTGCGAGTGACAAAACGCTGCTCAAAGCGATATTTATCCGCCACCCCTTGTGGATCGGCACGGAATTTTTCTAGCAAACTAACCAAACTACCGACTTTAAAGCGAAAACACGAGGTTTGACCTAGCTTCTCTAAAGGGTTACTTGGGTTATAAGATAACACCGTCTGATCGTCATCGCCAAAACTAAAAAAGTCGTCAAGGCTACCCACTACGACTACATCAAGATCTAAAAACAATACCGTTCCTGTGACATTGCCAAGCTGTGCATTCCAAAGCCGTGACTTAGGCCATTTACCAAGGGTATTGGTAGGCATCACAATATCGCTGGGCGGCAAATCCTGACATTCTACTTCAGGACGAATGCCATCGGTATTGTCGGTAAAGCAGACAAAGCGAAACGGCGGGGTGATATTACGGCTTACCATTCCATAGAGTTTGTTAACGTAATCTGCGCCATATTTGGTGCCCCATTTGATACAAATAATTTGTTTAAGCGGGGTGGTTGCACTCGATGTTGTCATGTCACTTCCAAAGTACCGATAATTTTTCAAAAAATAAGGATAGTCATTTTAACATAACTATCCTTTTATTTTCACTTATCTACTTATTTTCACTTATCTACAATTTTACCGATTATTCATCCACGTAGCTGAGCCAATGCGCGTATTTATCATTTTTGCCTTGCACCACATCAAAAAATAGACTTTGCAGTTTTTCGGTGATTTCACCACGCGCGCCGCAGCCAATGACGTGGTCATCATATTCACGAATTGGGGTAATCTCGGCAGCAGTACCTGTCATAAAGATTTCATCCGCGATATAAAATTCATCACGGGTAATTCTACGCTCATGCACTTTGATGCCCAAGTCCTGTGCAAACTGTATCACCGTGCGACGGGTAATGCCGTCCAATGCACCCCCTGACAAATCTGGGGTATGCAGCTCACCGTCTTTGACCAAAAATAAGTTTTCCCCTGAGCCTTGACAAACATAGCCTTGGGTATCCATCAATACCGCTTCATCATAGCCATGACGGGTGACTTCTTGGTTTGACATGATAGATACTGGGTAGTTGCTGACGGCTTTGGCTTTACACATGGTGACGTTTGGATGGTGATGGGTAAAACTTGAGGTTTTTACCCGGATACCTTTTGCCATGCCTTCTTCACCCAGATAAGCACCCCAAACCCAAGCGGCAACGATGGTGTGAATGCTATTATCTTTGGCAGCGATACCCAATTTTTCAGAACCGACCCAAATCAATGGGCGAAGGTATGCCGATTCAAGGTTATTTTCACGTACCACGGCTTTTTGTGCTTGTAATACTTCTTCATACGAATAGGGTACAGCAAGCTGGAAAATTTTAGCTGAATTTAGCAGACGCTGGGTATGGTCTTCTAGACGAAAAATCGCCGTGCGTCCATCATGGGTTTTGTAGGCTCGAACCCCCTCAAATACGCCCATCCCGTAGTGCAGTGTATGGGTTAATACGTGGATTTTGGCATCACGCCAGTCTACCATGTTGCCATCCATCCAAATAAAACCATCACGGTCTGCCATGCTGGGAATTGTTGCCATTGATTACTCCTAGTGTTTTGTTTGAAATAAAAAGTGCTTTGTTTAAATAAAATTTTTTTGTTTGAAATAAAAATTGATGTTACATCTATTCTGGACGCTGCCCGATTAAACGATGCCATTGCGCATCAACAAAATTACGCAGCTCATGCCACTGGGCTTCATCTACCAGTATCGGCTGCTCTGCCAGAGCCAAGCGATGCGTCATACTGCGGATGCGAAGATAAGCGTGCGTTAGCTGTTGGCATATTTCGGTTTCGATAATACCTGTTTTGGCAAGCGCTTCAAAGATACGCACATTGTCACTCCAAACTGCCAGCGCAGGATAACGATTGGCATACGCCAACACAGCAAACTGGGCAATAAACTCAATATCAACCAATCCGCCTGCATCTTGTTTCAGATGAAATAACCCTTGCTGCTTGGTATGCGGTTTGCTGCCCAAATGGTCTTGCATCTTATGCCGCATGGTGGATACTTCGATACGGACACTGTCTTTATCACGCGGCAGACACAATACTTCTTTACGAATCTGGTCAAATCGCGTCATCACCCGGTTATCACCGCAAATGGCACGAGCGCGAACCAACGCTTGGTGTTCCCACGCCCAAGCTTTGTGCATTTGGTAAAGTTCAAACGCATGGGTAGACACCACCATCATACCCGCTTGACCCGAAGGACGCAGGCGCATATCAATCTCATAGACACGGCCATCACGCGTTTGGGTGGTCAAATAATTCATCAGTTTTTGGGCAAGGCGTGCGGCAAACTTCATACCGCTGATGGGTTTTTCACCGAGCGTCATCGCTTCTTCATCAATGTCATGAATAAACACAAGATCAAGATCTGAGCTATAACTCATCTCAAGCCCGCCAAGCTTACCATAACCGATAATCGCAAAGCCATTATGCGCCTCACTCACAGGCTCGCCTTGGGCATTGACAGGATAGCCATGTTTTTTTACCAATTCACCAAATACCCGTTGCAACGCTTTTTCAAGCACCACTTCAGCGATAAAGGTGAGTGAATCAGAGACTTTCATCAACGGTCTATCCGCCAACACATCACTCGCCGCCACTGCCAGGACTTGGGTTTTTTTGAAAAAGCGAAAGGCGTTGAGTAGCCCTTCTTCATCATTAGGCTCTACCCGTAACAACTGCTGACGCAGAATGTCACTAAGTTCTGCCTTATCAGGTAAATGACGGTATTTTTCACGGATAAATGAATCTAGCAGAACAGGATAACTTACCAATTCGCTCGCAATCCAAGGGCTTGCTGCTAGCATGGGAATCAATTTGGCGGCTGCCGTTGGGTTTTCGGCAAACATGACCAAATAAATTGACCGACGACTTACCGCCTCTAGCAATGTCAACATTCTAGGTAACGCCACGTTGATTGCATCTTCGCTTAAATCAGAATGTAACAACCCATTGATTAGAATCGGATAGGCAGCATTTAAGCGAGTCTTGGCTTCTTCACTAAGCCCTGCGATGAGCTTACTTTGCCAAAACTGGTTTAATTTGTCTTTATTGTCAGCGCTTAATTTTTGCTCAAGCTCAGATAAATTGTGCTGATGATCCACTTGCAGTTGTTCATCAGACTGTTGGCGATCACTGACCAGCTCGTCGAAAGGTATTTTTACCGTTTGGCGGTATTCATTGAGTTTGGCTAACAATGCCGCCCAATCAGCAAACCCCAACACTTGGGCAAGCTGATGTCGCTGCATGGCGTCTTGGGGTAGTCGCTGGGTTTGTTCATCATTGATGGCTTGGATACCATGCTCTAATCTGCGTAAAAAACGATAGGCTTGTGCCAATTGCTCATGGGTCACAGCATCGATAAAGCCATGTTTTTCCAGTTGGCTCATCGCTTGTAGGCAGTTTTTTACTCTAATATCACTGACACGCCCGCCATAAATCAACTGAAACGACTGCACGATAAACTCAATATCACGGATACCACCTGCCCCAAGCTTGACATTGTCCGTATCTTGACGTTGTTCGACTTGGTTTTGAATCAGCGATTTCATCTCACGTAGTGCGGCAAAGGCACTATAATCAACATAATAACGAAATACAAACGGCTTGATAAGGGCTTTTAAGCTATCGCTAAAGGTGACAGGGTTGACGATTCTGGCTTTTAGCCAAGCAAATCGTTCCCACGCCCGTCCATGTTGGGCAAAATATTTTTCCAGTGCCGATAAATGAATTGCCAAATCACTGCCATCCCCCCAAGGACGAAGGCGCATATCAATGCGAAATACAAAACCATCTTGGGTGTTTTTATCAAGCAGATTGATGATGCCTTGACCCCATTTGGTAAAAAATTTCTTGTTATCGATGGATTTAGCAGCTTTTGACCCTGGTGGTTTTAATGGGTCAACCACCGTCTCACCTTGCCCCTGATGGACAAAAATCAAATCGATATCGCTTGATAAGTTGAGCTCTTCTGCCCCCATTTTACCCATGGCGATGATGGCTAAATCATCCTTGTGTGGTTTATTTTTTTCATCAAAAAAATACGGCTCGCCATAGCGACTGATTAAATCTTGATACACATAGTCTTTGGCAAAGATGAGACAATAATCAGCAAATTTTGATAGCTCCCATGTCAGCTGCTCTAGACTAATCAGATTTAATGCATCTTGCCAAATCCAGCGCACCATCAACAAATTGCGTAGATGACGCAGCCCGCGCATCACGCTTGCTTCATCCGCCAATTGGTAATCTTCATCCAGCGTATAATCGCGTATTAAATCTTTGATATGTTGGACATCGAGCGTTTGGGTAAGCGGATAGCTTTTTAAAAAGCTTTGTGCAACGTTTGTTTTAGTCTGCCAATACTGATAGCCAAAATTACTAGCTTGCTGTAATACAGCGATTTGTTCCATCGTCGGTAAGAGTTGCGGCATTCTAATTTCCGTGTGGCAAATAAATAAACAGACTAAATAAACAGACTAAATAAACAGACCTATCTCATCGTGGTATATATAAGTACTAAGCATTCACGCTTGCGTATCGATACAATCAATCTTGTCCAATCAAGTTTGTACAATTAAGCCAACTTTGTACCATCAGGAAAGAAATTTAGCAATTAGCCTTGATTAAGTGCGGTTGATACAAGGTATTTTGCTCAATCTTACATTGCTTAAAATTATCCTTATAGCCTAGCACAAACCGCTATTGTTGCAAATTTTTTTAGCACACAAACCTATAAATACTCGTTTGCGCGTAGCAAAATGTTTGTCATAGAAATAAAAACGTAAAAAATATTGGTAGTTATCAAATTTTCATATATGATGAAAAAAACAAGGAAGTAAAAGTCAATAAATTTATGTGAATATTCGGTCTATATTTTTTTGTGAGCCTGATTTCATTTACGTGTAACTGATTTTTTAGCTGCATGTTCAATTGTAAAAAACCCAACACATTTATCTTATAAACTATTTAAATCATTGAATTTTTTAGTACAACCAACAATCACAACAAACAAGGAGCGTACTGTGATGACAACGGACAACTCAACTGCAAACAAAAAAATTGCCCTCGTAACAGGTGCGCTAGGTGGTATTGGCACTGCTATTTGTCATGCGCTAATCCAAGCTGGCTATCACATCATTGCAACCTACACCCATAAAGCGGACAGCACTGTCAACCGCGGCGAAGCTTGGTTAAAAGAAGAAGGGATGAATGCCAGCGATTTCACCTTTGTTGAGACCAATCTCACTGACCATGAAGCAGCCACCAAAGCCATTGTTGATGCAATTGAAAAAGCAGGTCACATTGATGTGTTGGTAAATAACGCAGGCATCACCCGTGATACGACTTTCAAAAAAATGACTTATGAGCAATGGTCAGAGGTGATTGATACCAACTTAAAATCACTATTCACGGTCACCCAACCCGTTTTTAACAAAATGCTTGAGCAAAAATCTGGGCGTATTGTCAGTATCAGCTCAATTAATGGCTTAAAAGGTCAGTTTGGTCAAACCAACTACTCCGCCACCAAGGCGGGTATCATCGGCTTTAGTAAAGCATTGGCACAAGAAGGCGCTAAATCTGGGGTGACCGTTAACGTGGTTGCACCGGGTTATACGGGTACTAAAATGGTGATGGCGGTGCCGGAAAAAGTGATGGAAAGCATTAAAGCCGGCATCCCAATGGGTCGTCTCGCCCAACCTGAAGAGATTGCTGCTGCCGTGGTATATTTGGTCAGCGATGGCGCTGCTTATATCACAGGTGAGACCATCAACGTAAACGGCGGTCAATACATGCACTAATGAGCTTGCCATTAGCATTTGTGAACTAAATCGGTTATAAATTAAAAAAGACCAGTCATCGTGACTTGGTCTTTTTTGTTGTGTGACAACATTACTAACAACCGTTAACTTACTGGTTACTTACTTGGCTGTCAATTTTTTTACGCCATCTGCCGTTGCCATCAGCAAAATATCAGCGCGCTGTGCGCTAAATAACCCATTACACACCACCCCAACGATATTGTTTAACTTTGCTTCAAACGCTGCTACCTTCTCAATGTCCAAGCCGATATCTAAGCCATAAACATCCAAAATCAAATTGCCATAATCGGTGACAAATCCTTCACGGTAGACCGGTTCACCGCCAAGCTGCACCAGCTCACGCGCCACATATGAGCGCGCTTGCGGCAATACTTCAATCGGTAGTGGAAAGCCAACGCCTAATTGCTGCACCCATTTACTTTCATCAACCATGCAAATAAACTGCTTAGATGCGGCGGCAACAATTTTTTCACGGGTTAAAGCGCCGCCACCGCCTTTGACTAGCTGTAAGTGCTCGTTTACTTCATCGGCACCATCAATATATAAGTCTAACTCACCCGTGAAATTTAAATCCATCACCTCAATACCGAGGGCTTTGAGCTTATCTTCGGTGACTTTTGAGCTTGCCACAGCGCCCTTTAGGTTAACTTTTGGCAATAATTCAATGAGACAGTTGACGGTACTGCCCGTCCCCACGCCCAAAATCATGCCTGATTCGATATATTTTAATGCGTCTGCTGCCACGGCTTGTTTTTGTTGTTGTTGCGTGCTTGCATTCATCGTACTCATAGACCCAGCCTTGTTAGGAATTTATCAAAAAAACAGATAGAAAACTTAATGCTATCAATTACCCAACTTATTTTACCGTAAAAGCACTTGCAAGCTAAACCCTAAAGTCCTAATCTAATCACTTATTTTTTACTTCTCTAACGATTTGCTGTGTTTTGGTAATGAAAGCACACAGCGCGTAAAAATAAATCTTCAAACGTATTTTTCAAACTTAGGCCATTATTATGTTATCAGATTGGGTACGCCTTATCCTTCAAGCGACCGTGTATGATGCTGCTATTCAAACGCCGCTTGAACCCGCCAAAAAACTCAGTGAACGGTTTAACAACGATATTCGTTTTAAACGTGAAGATTTTCAGCCAGTGTTTTCTTTCAAGCTGCGGGGTGCCTACAATCGAATTAGCCAGTTAAGCGAAGCAGACAAAGCCAAAGGCGTGATTTGTGCCTCTGCCGGCAACCACGCGCAAGGCGTCGCCTTCTCGGCGAGCCGCTTGGGACTCAATAACATTATCGTGATGCCGACCACCACCCCCGATATCAAAGTCAGTGCCGTCAAGTCCTTGGGCGGTAATGTGGTGCTATATGGCGATAGTTTTGATGAATCTAACCGCTATGCCATTGAACGCGCCCAAACCGATGGCTTGACCTTTATCCCGCCGTATGACGATGAACTGGTCATCGCAGGTCAAGGTACCATTGCCATGGAGCTAGTACAACAATGGCGTAAAATGGAATATGTGTTTGTTGCCGTTGGTGGCGGTGGCTTAATCTCAGGTGTCGCGGCGTTTTTGGGGGAAGTTGCACCGCATGTCAAAGTCGTGGCGGTCGAGCCAGAAGAAGCAGCCTGTTTAAAAATCGCGCTTGATACCGGTGAACGCAAGCGCTTACCCCAAGTGGGGTTGTTCGTCGATGGGGTGGCAGTCGCGCAGCTGGGTGAAATACCGTTTGACGTCTGCCGTATGCCAAAAAGCGATAACTCAGGTCCCGTGGTCGAGCCTGATGTGGTCACTTGTAGCAATGATGAAGTGTGTGCGGCGATTAAAGACGTGTATGATGAAACCCGCACCATCGTTGAGCCTGCGGGCGCGTTGGCGGTCGCGGGTATGAAAAAATACATCGAAGATCATAATCTGCAAGGCAAAAACTGTGTGGCGATTTTATGTGGTGCCAACATGAATTTTGACCGCTTACGCTATATCGCTGAACGTACCGAAATTGGTGAGAAAAAAGAAGCGATTTTTGGGGTGACCATTCCTGAGCGCACAGGCGCTTTCTTGGATTTTTGCCGCTCACTCAAAGGTCGCAACATCACCGAATTTAACTACCGCATCAACACCAACCCCAACTACGCCCATCACGCTGCCAATATTTTTGTCGGTATCGCCCTCAAAGAAGGCGAAAAAGAGCGCAAAGCAATCCACCAGTTACTCAATGAAGCCGATGATGCCGCGATTGATTTGACCGATGATGAAGTCGCCAAGACCCATATTCGCTATTTAATCGGTGGGCACGCGGGATTAAAAGACGAGCAATTATTTCGCATTGAATTTCCCGAGCGTCCTGGCGCGCTGCTCAACTTCCTTGAAAAATTAGGCTCACAGTTTAATATTTCTTTATTCCACTATCGCAATCATGGGGCGGCTGAAGGGCGTATCTTAGCGGGCATTCAAATGGGTGAGCAAACCGCCGAGCAATTACTTGCCAAACTGCAAGACATTGGCTATGGGTGCGAAAACCTCACCGATAACTTAGGCTATCGCTTATTTTTACAATAATTTTTTAACGGTTTGGATAAAAAAGGTGTCATCGTAGCGCCTTTTTTTGTGCCAAGTTTTTTATGCCAAGCTATGCACAAAATTCGCTAAATTTCAGCACGGTACATAGCAAATATAGCCATTTTCTGCTAATCTCAATACTTAAAACTTTATAATTTACCTGATAGTTTCACTGATAAATTAATTAAAAAATTCTGCTATAAGACAACCACTATGTCATCAAAAAAACGTTTTTTAAAACTTGCCGGTATGACTGCCAGTATCGCAGGGAAAGCAGCTAAAAATTCTATTAAGTCTTTTGCAGGCTCTGAAGAAGATAAACTCACAGCCCGTAGCGAAATGCTGCAAACCGTAGGGCTGCAAATCGCCGATACCTTAGGCGAAATGAAAGGCGCGGTGATGAAAGTGGGTCAAATTGCCTCGCAGTATAAAGATGTGTTTCCCCCTGAAGTCTCAAAAGCGCTGGAGAAATTACAAAAAGACGCGCCGCCCATGCCGTTTGCCGTCATCAAACAGCAGCTTGAAAAAGAATTGGGGCAACCGATTGAGGCGTTGTTTGCCCAGTTTGAGCAATCACCCTTTGCAGCAGCCTCTATCGGTCAAGTCCATAAAGCGGTGTTGCCAACGGGTGAAGCGGTCGTAGTCAAAGTGCAATACCCCGACGTTGATACCAGTATCGATAGTGACTTAAAACACGTTCGCTTGGCGCTTAAGATAACTGGCGTGCTCAATATGGATAAAACCTTGCAAGATAAAATTTTTGCAGAAATCCGTGATAGCCTGTATGACGAGCTTGACTACAGCAAAGAAGCCCATAATTTGGCAATTTTTGGCAGTTTTCACAGTGAGGATGATGGGCTAATTATTCCCAAAGTTTTTCATAGCCATTCGACCAAACGGATTTTAACCCTATCACAAGAACTGGGTGAAAAGCTCGAAGTGGCTGCCACTTGGGACAATGACATCAAACAAAAAATCGCCACTCGCTTATTTGATTTTAGTGCCGGTCAATTGTTCAAACTGTACCGTCTGCATTGTGACCCCCATCCAGGTAACTTTGCGTTTCGCCCTGATGGCTCGGTCATTGCCTATGACTTTGGTGGTATCAAATCTTACAGTCATGACGAAGTTGCGTTATTTAAACGCTTTGCAATCCATTGCTTAAGCGGTGATGTCACAGCGCTTGAGCAAGATTTGGTCAGCATTGGCATCAAAAAAGACAATGATGAACCACTGCCCACAGACTTTTATAACGATTGGTTGCAGATTGGTTTGACCCCGTATGGTTTTACCCAGTTGTTTGATTTATCCAAACACGCGCCTTATGACTTTGCCACCAGCCAGACCCATTTTCAAGCGATTGCCAAAGCAAAAGAGTCGCTTAAATACTGGCAAAGCTTTCAACCTGCCCCACTTACCATGATGCTTGATCGAACCATTTCTGGACAGTATTGGAACTTGGTGAATTTAAAGGTAAAAATTGATTTAAGTGAGTTGATACACCGCTATATTGATTTGCCGACATTGCCACGACCTGACGACTCGCCTCGCCCTTAGGTTTGATTTTAACTTTCAATAACATTTCCTGCGATAACATAGGCGCAACCCCCTATCAAAAATCGGGGTTGCTCGTTTATAATAGCGCACGCAAAATTTTGAAAATCAGATTGTTACGTTAGATAGTTAGATAAAGGATACACTCATGGCCGGACATTCCAAGTGGGCAAACATCAAACACCGTAAAGCCAAACAAGATGCGGCAAAAGGTAAAGTCTTTACCAAAATCATTCGTGAGCTGGTCTCCGCTGCCAAACAAGGCGACCCAGACCCAGCAAGTAACCCGCGTTTGCGTGCGGCGGTGGAAAAAGCCAACTCAGTTAATATGACCAAAGACACGGTAAAACGGGCGATTGAACGTGGTGCAGGCGGCGGTGACAATGACAACATGCAAGAAATCACCTATGAAGGCTATGGCTTGGGCGGTGTTGCGGTGATTGTCGAGACCATGACGGATAACCTCAACCGTACCGTTGGCGAAGTGCGTCATGCTTTTAGCAAAAATGGTGGCAACTTGGGTACATCAGGCTCAGTGGCTTATATGTTTAGCAAACGCGGTGAAATTACCTTTGACGATGTGTCGCTAGAAGATACCATCATGGAAGTGGCGCTTGAAGCAGGGGCAACCGATATTGAAAATAACGGTGATAGCATCACCGTGGTCACTGAGCCAGAGAACTTCGGTGAGGTGATGGATGCCTTAGAAAAAGCCGGTTTAAAATCCGACAATGCAGAAGTGACTATGTCTCCTTCAACCATGGCGGATGTCACTGATGTCGAAGATGCTAAAAAAATCATGAAAATGATTGATATGCTTGAAGATTTGGACGATGTACAAGAAGTCTATACCAACGTCAACTTTACTGATGATGTCATGGAACAACTCGATGATTAAATGAAATTTTTCAGCATAAAAAAGGCTAAATGTAGATTTAGCCTTTTTTATTTAGCAACTTGTAGCAGTGTCGTGGTGGGATATAAGGTTAAAAACACTCGATTAAACTCACTACCGTGATGCAAGGCTTCATTTGTGTCAAAAATTAATAAGCCCTTTTCTTGCTGTTCATTGGTATGAATCAATAACCACACTTCATCCAACGCTCTTTTTTTGTGGTACGCTTGGACTTTATGCGCTTTTTTGCTCATCACCGCATCAATATCACCTTGATTGATGTAGGAATCAATCGGTAAATCTTCGTTTTCATCTGCCATATCGGTAAAAAACGCACTGGGTAACCAACGCATGGTTTTGGCAATACCGTTTTGTAATTTACTACTGAGCGTAGGATGTGGCAAATCACGGGATGGCTCGATAAATTGCTGCGACACATTGACAATCTTTCGGTTATCAATGTTTTGCCAATCGCCCTTGACACCTAATATCTCACCGTGACAATTAAACTGCGTCGGGGTAAATTTGGTTGACACTTGTAGCAGTGACTGCCAATACCAACGTTTTAACATTAAATTGTCATTACCGAGTCTATCGCGTAGTCTTGGCAAAGTGGTTAATTCGATGCCAATTGCGTATTCACCTTTGTCACAATAAAAAATACAGGTAAAATCTGGCTCATTACCGTCATCCGTACCTGAGATGGTTTTGGCAGGATGTAAATGCAGCATGGCTAAAAAATGCGCCAAATACACCCATTCACGCTGGCGTTTGAGCTGATTTTGTGACATCCGTATGATGCTTGGCGAATTTTTTTTATTCCCTGCCATTCATTAATTACCCGATTAGCTTATTCAATTGACTCAGCCTAATTTTCCTATTCTAAGTTACCTAGCCTATTGTTTCTCTGACTAAAAATATATCAAAAA
>ERZ500978.326-NODE-326-length-13721-cov-3.888116_pt1 | contig 13721 bp, 10 predicted proteins | sample MGYA00248870_ERZ500978 | MGnify/ENA primary metagenome ERZ500978 (study PRJEB25958, sample SAMN03398513) | human skin metagenome | study: EMG produced TPA metagenomics assembly of the Human Skin Microbiome Metagenome (human skin metagenome) data set. | reverse complement strand
GGTTATGTGCCCAAATTGTGGTAATCGTCAGTTTGCGCAACCATCTGATAATCCTACTCAGCCGCAGCAAGCAAATTCGTTTGTACAGTCAAGTGGCTATCATGCCTATGACAGTACCCATAACGCGAACCAGCCCGAACATTCTACTTGGCAAAGTTATACGCCAAATCCATCTGCAGGCAATTATCAACCGACCGATATGCCAGCTGTTCAGGCGAGTCAACCCATGCAGCATCCTGCTCAACCAATCTATGCCCAGCCTAACCCTAATTATGAACAGCCTAATTATGCACAGCCTGATATTGCTCAGGCGTCAAATCCACCCGCACAACCCACTGACTACGCAAATCCTTATGTCGCTCCTGCAGTCAGTCAACTGCCTTCGACCGCGCTGCAGACTCGTAAGCCTGCTTATACCATGCTGTATGCAGGTTTTGTGCGCCGTGCATTGGCGTATCTATTTGATTTAGCGTTAGTGAGTTTATTATTGGGATTGGCTTATCAATTATTGTTGCCGCAGATTTTACCGCAGCTTGGCATTCGCGGGTTTAGCGATCAAACGCTTGCCTTGATAGCGTATGGATTTTATTTGTTTTATATGACGTTATTGACCTGTTTGGGACGACAAGCAACGGTGGGCAAGGTGATTATGGGTATGTGGGTGTTTGGTATGCAGGGTCAACGGGTTAATTTTTTCCATGCGTTAATCCGCGAAACCTTAAAACTTATCTTATTGCCATTTGGTTTTTTGATGTGGTTTACCGCCCGTAAACAAACGCTGCATGATTTAATCGCACGCACGGTGGTGTTGTATGACCCCAATTAATTTTTAAACAGGGATAGCAATAAAAAAGTTAATCAATTTGGAAAACCCCATGCTAAACATAGTGAGTCGTACAAAAGCCAGCAAAAAACCCAACGCCAAAGCGCAAACGTTGAGCGAAATCATAATTTTAGCGGTGGTATGGCTCCTGTTAATTGGCGCATTTTTACTGGCAGATTACGCCCATTCGCCCAAACTGCAGCGTTATCAACTCGAACTCACCAGCTATACTGAAGGCATCGCCAAACCGCAACTGCTCAGCAAATATTGTGGTGACAACGTTATTACTAATCTGTATGACAACCGTAATGACCGCAATTATGGCATGGCTCAAGCCTGTGCCCAGGCCAGTCAGCCCACACAATTAATGAGTGAGGCAAAGCAACATTTTGTTAAAACCCAACAAGCCTTAGCGGCCGCATGGCAAGCCCAAGGCAAACAGCAACGCCAAACCGAATTGGTTGAAAATGAAACCGAAGTGAATTTGGGTGGCGATAAACTCAGCAATCGCCAAGATTGGCTACACCTTAACGCTAGTGGGCAACTCGATAGTTTAAACAACCTAATGGCGGTAAAAACCGATAAATTATCCCCTGCCGACCAAGCTAATTTTGCGGTGTCATTACTTGCGGTCGCCGATGGCAATCGACGTTTTGCCTACAATCGCCTGTTTAGCAATCAGCCTGCCATTGCCAAACTGTTAAATCAATCAGCAAATGATGTCGCCAGTATCTATGACGCCAATAACAACCAACAAAAAGCCCTGCAAGCGAACAATTTACTGCCGTTAATTGGCACGCCCATGCATTTGGGAATGCTCACTCAGGTGTGTATTTGGTCATGGGTGACGTGGGGCTTGCTATGGCTGTCGAGGCGTAAGCATTGGCTGGAAGTGTTACCGATAGCCATCACTGTGTGGGGACTGGTCATTGCGGGTGTTAGCCATACAGTGATATTGCCGATGATGGTGGGGGGCGTACTGTTTTGCGTTGGCGTGCTACTGAGTGTGTTAACGATTTTTTCACCCATGCGTCGGTTGATGGAAAAATTCCCCGACAACCGTGCCATGCTATCATCTGCGTGGATTTATCCGTTGTTTGTAGGCTTTGCCACCTTTGGTTTGATGATTTTATTTGATTTAAGCACCCGTAGTTATCTGTCACTGCGTTATATTTTTCTCAATCATTTCAAAGATTTGTTTTGGTGTTTTGTGTTTATTAGCCTGGCTCGCCCGATTAGCAGTTTGCTGAGTTGGGGGCTTAAAACCCTCGTTGCCAATAACTTACTACACAGCAGTTGGGGCAACGTCAAATCGGCGATGACTAAAGCGCGTGTGTGGCTGCTTGCCTTTGCGGTGGGTTATTTGGGCTTGGCAGTGTTGATTCACAGTGACAGTGCGAAAGTCGCTGAACTGTCAAAGATTTGGCTGATGGTGTTTTTGGGCGTGTTTTTGGCGATTAACCAACGCGGCTTGATTAATCATCTGTTTTTCCGCTCCAAAAAAATGACCCTGCTCCTTGCTTTTGCGGTGGTGTTGCCGTTTATCGCACTGGGTATTGCCAATGAAAAAGGCACCATGCTGGTATTTTTGTTTTTGTTTACCTTTTTGGTGGGCGTGGCGCTATCCAACAAGATTTTCCAAATGGGCGGACGGGGTTATATTTTGGGCGTGTTGTCGAGTACCGCGATTTTGCTTTTGCTGATGATGGTATTGGTGAATTTAAGCGGGTTTGATGCGCGTACTGCCGAGCGGGTCAATGCGTGGGTCAATCCGTTTGTGGCGAGCAACGATCAGATGGCGATTTTGCATTGGTTTCGCGATAGTGTGCCGATGATTGGCTATGGGTTTGGCTATATTCCGTGGTGTGGTTATCACTTAACAAACAGCCATTTGTCGGGATGTCAGGGCGTGCCGCTACAGATGCAAAGTGACTATACGATTACCTCGGTGATGGCAGTGGTGGGTATCGGGGCAAGTGTGGTGCTGATGATGGTGTATTTTGCGTGGCTTGCGCTCATTGCCCGTCAGCAGATGGCGTTTGCCAGTGAGCAGATGAAATCACGGCTGTTGTCGGGTGGTTATTTTTTGCTGGCGTGGGTGATTTTGCTGTGGGTGGTGATTACGGTGTTTCAGGCACTTGTCACCATTTCCGGGAATTTAGGAATTTTACCGCTCACAGGGGTGACGTTGCCGTTTTTAAGTTATGGCACCAGTAATTTATGGCTCAATAGTATTATGCTCAGTTTGGCGCTGTTTCAGCCAAAGTTGATGTTGGACGGCAATAAACCGTAAACCGTAAACCGTATGCTCAATAACTTATCCAATCGTAGAAACGTCAAATTTTAGTAAGGCTTGCAAAAATTAAAGGTTCAAAATGACCGAAAACCAAACCCCGAAAGACGAAAACAGTCAAGAAACTATGAACAGTGGCAAGTTAGAAACTGTCAACAACACAGGTTCTGACACGCTGTCACAGGACGAAAATGTCGCTGATTCAGTAGATGTTGAACAAATAACCACGCCTGCCAATGCCTCCGACAATACGCAAGCAAGTGAAACAAAAAATACTAACAAAAAAATCAAAAACGACGGTAAAGTTGCCAGTTTTCGGGTTTCTCAAGCGCTTTACAAAACCATTTTGACCAACTTACAAGTGATTTTGGTGGTGTTTGTTGTCGGTCTTATCGGTTGGCTGGCGTGGTATCTCTCGCCCTTAACCGCCTCAAATACCACGTACAATGCAGAGGCGAATGAAAACGCCGTGTCACTTGTCGTCGATAATCTGGGTATGGCGGATGTGGTCAACCAAGCCAACAGCCAAAATACTAATACCCAAAGTGCAAACGCCAATCTATCAAGTTCGGTTAACGCCACGCCTGCCAAAACGTGCGATTTAACCCAGCCCAAAAACCAAGCCCGTTTTACCGACAGTATCAACCGAGTCAATCAAAGCCTGTTGACCTTATACCAGCAAAAACGTCTAGCCAACCAATACCAACTGCAAACTGCCAGCCTTTGGCAACAAGCCTGTGAGCAACATATCAACGAAGACGCGTTAGCCTTTGCGCTAAGAACGCTTGCCAGCCCTGAGCGATTGTTGCAGCTACAATGGCGAGAACAACAGCCCAATCGCCGCAACCAAAACGACCCCAATGTCGCCCATATGCCAATCAATTGGCTCACCCAAACCAACCCTTGGTATGGGCTACCGGGCTGTGTGTACATCAAAACCGCCAAAACGGCGGACAATCAAACAGGCTACCTGTACGTCGATAATCGTGGCAATACCATGACTGACACAGGTGACGTTGACCCATTAGCCCAGCTTTGTAATAACCCTAGATTGATTCCGATGTCGGTCAAATCCTTGTTGGTTAAACCATTGACAGGGGCGGCGACTTTACCCAATGCACCAGCATCTGACCCAAATAATGCTTTTAATAAAACCAAAAACGATATTCAAAACCAAGCCAATGGCGTGCTGCAAACCCTACAAGACAAACCCACGCAAGACCCGAAAAAACGGATTGCCTCCACCAGCAAAACCGAGGTCGCTTTACCGACCAATCTAGGGTTGATGTATAGCGAATTGTCCAACATTCACGCCAGCCATTTTGACCGTCAGTTATTGGATGCTTATCAAAGCTACCAACAAAAAAATGATCAACGCAGCTGGTGGCAAAAACTCACGGCACCGCCAATCAATAGTATCAATGTCGATGGCTCAGATATCAAAATCGGCTACAACATGGCGTTAACCCTAGATCCCGCCGTACAGACCACCGCCCAGCAAGTGGCGGATTGTGTTACCAATAACCCCAATGCCGCGGACTGTAATAGCGTGCTATCGCCTGCGTTGCAAAAAGTCGCCAATGGCATGTATGAGAGCGCCTTGGTACGCAGTATCGGTATCGCGGTGATTGACGTCAAAACCCAAGGTGTGCTTGCCCTTGCTAGCGCTGACTCCAATTGCTACCGTGCCGATAATGGCGATACCACGATTAAGCCCACAGGTTGCCCGATACTGTGGAAAAAAGACTGGAGCAAGCAAAATCTCATGAACCATGCGTTATACCAAACCGTATACCCTGGTTCGACCGTTAAAACCGTACAAGCATTGGCACTGGTACGCGCCAATCCACGGTTTAAAAATATGCAAACCCCTGAAGCGCAATATCTCAAACAAGTGATAGCAAGCTCATCTACCGAAAAAGTGGCGAATTTTTTATATTGTCAACGCACGACCAGTGCGATGTCATTGCAACGTGACCGACAAGGCGTTTGCCCAGGTATGCCCGCCTTTAAAAAAGCCAGTGATGACATGGGCTGGAGTGTGAATTGTGCCGATAAAGGGGGAGTGAATTGTGGGTTTAAAGATTTATTGTTTGGTAAAGCCTATAATAGCGACCCGATGCTACAAAGCCGCTATTTTTCAGGTGTACTGCTCACCGATGGCAAGCAAGATTACACCACCAAACAATTACAATTTACCGAAAGCCAAGTGGCAAGCTGTGTCAAAGCCAATGGCGGACGTATGAATGGGGCGTGTCGTCAAGGGGGCGATATGCTCAATGCCAGCATGAACCAAGTGTTTGGCGCAGGTAATGCCAAAACCTCGGTACTGGGTGTGTCGGATATGTTTGCCAATCTGCTGATTGCCGATAATGGCGCGACCCAGCGTCGTGGCGTGCATTTAATTGAGGATTTGTGGGGCGTCAATCAAATTCCGCTGCGCCCTAAAGCCTGGCGAGGCGATGCCCAAAGTCAAGAGACATTGACCACAGCTACCAGCCAACTCGGCGCCATGCCACTGGGTATCAACCAATCTGACGCCCGTGGTGCGCTCAATTTATTATCAGGTACGCTGCTAGCAGGCACAGGGTTGGGCGGCGGCAATGGCACAGCTTTTGCTGCCTGTAACCAAGCGATTGGTAGCTGTGCATGGACACAGGGCGTGATGGTGGGCAAAACAGGCACACCCGGCTTTAACTATCCCACCCGCCAAAACGGTCGCAGCTTTTATACCCCCAATGTCACCGTCAGTATGGTGGCAAATCTGTGTAACAATGCGGACATTCGCGCAGGCAAAACTCAGCCATCGGTGGCGTGTTATGCTCGTCCGTATAAATGGTTTGTCTATGGGCTAAAAGATAAAAATGGCAAATGGGATAAAGCGGTAGCGGTATTGGTTGAACGTAACTGGACTAAAAATGGCTTGGTCGATGACCCTCGCGATGGCATTAACCGAGCAGTACAGGCGGGCATGATATTAGCCAAACAGATGTATCAAAGCTCAGCGATTAGCCGTCCTACCAGCGCCAACCCACTGGCTGATTCAGTGGCGAATTTAGCGCCTGATGCTACGCAAGCGGTTAAAAAAACACAAACCCATCAATAAAAAATTTCACCATTAAGAGTAAATTATGGCTTACATCACCACCAATCACCGTTTTATCATTGACGACAAACACCCAAGCGATGTGTTTGATGAAATGGAAAATTTCTTTAGCCTATACACCACCGCCATTGATGACTTACAACGTGTGAGCGTTCAGCTCTCGGTGCCGACGAGTTTTGATATCACTGCCAATAAGAAAATGGCAGAAAGCTACCGACAATTTACCCAATCGCTCAAATACACCATGCCTGATATTCATATTTTGCCGATTAAAACCCATGCCGCCCAAACAGCGGATGACGACGACACAGCCAGCGAAGCAGATAATTCGGTCATTTTGCTGATTCAACGGCTTGACGGCTATGCGCTAGATGACGAAGACGAAAAAACCAGTCTGTATCCCAGTCTATATAGAAGTGTGTTAGGGCGACTGATTCCACGATTTGCCGAAGAAAAATCTGCTACAGGACACTACCCTGAACGCACCCCAATCACCTTGCCTGAACCTATCGGGCAGCCAGCACCTTCAGCCCCGATACCTGTAGCGCTGCAGTATCCAACCCAGCCTGTTTCGCCACAACCACAGCCTACCCAAGCTTATCAAACGCCTGTGCAGCCAACAATACCGCCTTCAATCCCCAATCCAGTGCCTGCAGTTACGCCGATGCAGTCGCCGCTGGTGAATACCGAGCCTACGACACATAAGCCACAACCTACGAGGGTGCAACCGCCAATTCAAACGCCAACAGCTGCGCCCAAGCCGATGGTAACTGTGTTGCCAAACATCCAAAAATCCGCCAAGCCGTACCAAGATTTATTGACCGATGCGATTATGGCAGCGGCGAAACAATGGGTGGATAAATCCCAAGTCATTACTCAAATTACATTAAAATCCAATGATGGACTGACAACCGCGATGGTGGAGCAGTTATTTAGCAGTTTTAATCATGCCCATGAATCTACCAATGCCCCGCATGATGCCATTGATTTGGTATCTTACGGCTATGAGGTATTAAAATCCAAGCTTGCCACCATTGGGGTAACCTTGTCCGACGAAGCGCAATTTGGGTTAAAAGCCAAAGTGCAAGCCACGCCAACTGATATCGCACGTTTGCAAAAAGGTGAGGTGTTTAGCAATGAGATTAAACTGGGTGTTAAATTCATGACTCAGACTCAGGCACAGCCAAACTCAAATCATCATATCGCAGCAAACCCGCCCGCTTTTAGTACTGCTAGTACTGCGCCACGCCAAGCGCAAAGCAAACTGCCGCAGTTGAACCAAAATCTACAGCAGATTGTTTTGACCATAAAATCTGTGGATGGGCTAGGGGAGCGCCAACAAAAAGTACGCGAGTTTCCGATTGTGTTTGCCAGTCGTGAGGCGCAAATCGCGCATGCCTTACGTCTATTTGCCGCCAATGACCTAAAGCCTGCAAGTGGCGTGTATTTTGCGATTGTCGAATCTCAAGGACAGCTGCTGATTGATGAGATTGACCCCAATATCAACATTACCCGAAACGGTCAACCCATCAACCGACATGATGTTTTGCTGCCCAATGATGTGCTAAGCATTAATCATGCGATAACTGTGCAGCTGTTGTTAGCCCAATAAATGGGCGTAAAATAAAAAAAGTGATAAAGTGATTTTTTAACATGATAGATTTAACATGATAGAGCGTGGCATGAAACCCAGTAAGTTATATTTACCCCATGATAAGTCGTTTATGGGTGGGCGGCTTATCGATTATTTGGCAGCGCATTTTTCTCATATTAGTTTGGCAAACTGGCAACGACGATTTGACAGCGGTTTAATTAGCCTTGAGCGTGGTGAGCCACTTAAACACGATTCGCCCTATTTGGCAGGGCAAACCATCTTGTACTATAGGCAGGTTGAAAATGAGCCTATCATTCCATTTGAGCCTAACATTCTTCATTTGGATGAACATTTACTGGTGGTCGATAAACCGCATTTTTTACCCGTCACACCGTCAGGTCACTATGTCAGCCAAACCCTACTAGCCAAATTAAGAAATCATCCAGACTTACAGCAGTTAGCCGTGAATGATATTTCACCCTTGCATCGGTTGGACAAAGACACGGCAGGCGTGATGTTATTATCGGTTAATCCAAGTAGCCGCGCTTGCTATCATGCGCTGTTTGCCGATAGACACATACACAAAACTTACCACGCCATAGCACCGACTCGTAGCGATTTATGTTATCCCTTTCACATCCATTCCAGACTTGAGCGTGGCGAGCCGTTTTTTTTGACCAAGACGACCCAAGGTGAGCCAAATGCGCATACCACAATTGAATTGATTGAAAATAACGGGGCGTTTAGCTTATACGGGTTAACCCCGGTGACAGGCAAAAAACACCAATTGCGGGTACATATGGCAAGCTTAGGTATGCCGCTGTTACATGACAATTTTTATCCCACTGTTAATACTGTCAAGCCCCAAAGCAGTAGCGATTTTACGAAGCCTTTGCAGCTGTTGGCAAAATCCATCGCCTTTATTGACCCTATCACCCAGCAAGCAAGGCGTTTTGATAGTCAGCTAAGGCTGATAAAAAATTCTAAATGATTGATATATTTAAGTTTTTATCATTTCTTTAAGCTGTTCACTGGCAAGTTTGACATCTTTTTGCCCCAAAATTGCAGAAACGACTGCCACGCCGTCAATCACACCATCAGTGGACGTTTCGGCAGCTTTCAGTGCTTGTTGTAAGGCGGGCAGGGTGGTGTGATTGATGCCACCAATCGCCACTATCGGAATACTTACTGATTGTCGAATATCATTTAAGGTCTCAACGCTGACTGTTTTGGCGTCTTGTTTGGTGGATGTGGCAAACATCGCGCCAACGCCCAAATAATCTGCGCCGTCTGCTTGCGCTTGGATGGCTTGCTGGGCAGTGCGCGCGGAAACCCCAATGATTTTATCTTTGCCTAAAATTTGCCGAACCACGCCACACGGCAAGTCACTTTGACCGATATGCACCCCATCTGCCTCGACTGCGAGGGCGATATCGACACGATCGTTAATGAGTAATGGCACGTTATAGTGGTGGCAAATCGCTTTGATACGCAGCGCGCGCTCATAGAACGCTTTGCTAGCAATCGCTTTTTCTCGAAGCTGCACCAATGTCACACCGCCCAATATCGCCTGTTCAACGGCTTGTTCAAGCGTCTGCTGTTGCAAGCAATTGCGATCTGTGACCAAATACAGCTGATAATCAGCACGGTTAAGCATCATGTTTGACTTCCAATATCATATTGACATGCTCAATGCCATCTTCAAGGTAACAGTCACCTTGTATACAAAAGCCGAGCGCTTGATAAAAGTGGATCAGATAAGTTTGAGCGGCGATAAAAATCGGCTGGCTAGGGTAGTATTGCTGGCAAATTTCAATGGCTTTTTGCATCAAATCACGCCCATAATGGTGACCCCGAAAATCGCCAACCGTTAACACGCGACCAATCGCGACATAACCCAAATAATGATAATCAGGTGGGATAATCCGCGCATAACACGCCAGATTATTATCAATAAAACCCTGTAAATGCCAACACACCAAATCTGTGTCATCAATTTCTGGATAGGCACAATGTTGCTCTACAACAAACACCTCACAGCGCGCCTTAAAAATGCCATACAAGGCTTGTGATGATAACTGTGGCAGTAGATTAAGTTTAAACGTTAGCATACGAATAAATCGAACGGATTGAACATCTGCATTATTTTAGGCTGGCTTGGCTGTCGATAGTATGCCATTTGACCATTTTTTTACCCAATAACGGCAAACAAAATGAAGGCAACTGATACGCGCCAATCAGCGGTAAAAACATCGCACCCATAAACGGCGTGGTGATGGTATACGCCAATAACACATTGCGACCACCGCAAGCCAGCGCAGAGATAATGGCGTTTTCATAGCCAAAGCGGCGGTATAAAAAATAAGCAGAAAAGTAAAATACTAACGATAAGGCAGTGCCCAAACCAAACAAGCTTAACGCCTGCATGGGATTGGTGTCAAAGGTATGTCTAAAGCCCGACATCAATCCAAGCGGAAACATCATCAGTAGAATAATGTTAAACTTGGCAATTTTTGGATAATAAGTATTGAGCGTATCACGGGGAATGTATTGGCGTGCTGCGACCGCCAGAATCATGGGGGCGATAATGTAAATTAATAACCGCTTAATATACAGTACAAAGTCTAAATGGGCGTCCTTGCTGCCAAGCAACCACAATATCACCAGTAAGCTAACAGGCATCACCAACGTGGCTGTGATGGTTTTTGCCATGGCTAGCAGTGCATCAAAACCAACTGCATTCACAATAGCGCCCGTACCAAATAGCGGTGCGGTGGCTGACAGACCCGCGATAGCCAACAACAAATCACCACGGACACCCAGTAAATAAGCAATCAAGGTCATACCTAAGCTCATCAGCGCACTTTGGAAGATGGCAAATCCCCAAACATATTGGGTCGTCATGCGTCTAATCAGCTGGGTTTGGTCAATGCCCAACAAGGTAAAAAACATCAAGAAAAATAAAATCTGCGGCAGCAGCCCAAGGACAAAATGCGACAAGTCAGGAAATATAAATCCAATCACACCAAACAATGGCATAAAAATCGTACTGTGACGGGCAATAAATCCAATCATGATAAATCCTTGGCGATTTTAATGATAAACAAACAAACGATAAATAAATAATTGAGTGAGCATACTACTCATTATTGATTGATAAATGCAAATGGTTTTGCTGCTAAAATCAGATTTCCCAATGCCGAAAGCCGATAGCTTTTATTTCGCATAATGTATATTATGTTAAATAAAATAATTCAAGCTAAACGCTAACTGCCACTCAAAGCTCACCGTGTCTGCTAACGGTCTTTCACAGCTTGCAATGCGTTATCAAGATTTTGATTGACTGTCTTTTCTATCAGCGGCAAAAAACTTTTGAATAAAAACCCAAGCTTTGCTTGCATATCAAATACTTTATCATCCACTGTTAACGTACCTGTCACACCGGCACGAGAAAAGTTGACGCGTATTTGCTCATCACTGCGCACTACATCGCAATGCATTTTATAGTCTTTTTCTGCTGAGACAATCCAGTCTTCGGTTATTTCAAAGGCTTGCGCTTTACTGATGCCATGCTCACGATGAATGACAAAATTACTCATACTTTTCTACTCTTTTTCTACGCTGTCTTGGGTTTTTAGCTGTCTATTTTTAGTGGTCTGCGTTCGCTGAATTTAGGTTAGCCCTTCAAAACACGTGCGGGTCACGATAGCGATAATCTCATCATCGTCATACAGCTGCGACGAGTGTAAAAACCCCAGTACAGGGTCACAAGCTCTGGCATATAAGGTATATAAAATTGCCAGTCCTGGTATGTTGCTTTGCAACTTACCCTCTGCTTGCGCTTGCTCAATCCATTCACCGATGCTATCTGACAACATGACCAAGTTGTTGGTGTAATCGTCATTGGCAATTAGCAGTTCGCGCAGTTGGGAGTTTTCACTCGGTAGATTCGGCATTTTTTGCGCCAGTTTTAGTCGCATCGCCCACTGTGTCAGCGCTTTTAGCTTATCGATGGCGGTTTGGTCGGTCGCGTTTAGCTGATTGATGACCTCAAGCGCTTTGTGCATGATATCAACCAGCGCCGCCATGCCTAGCGCTTCTTTACTGGGAAAATGTCGATACAATGACGCCTTGGCAATGCCAACCGTATCAGCAATCTCATCGACGGTCATCGCGTCATAGCCTTTGGTGGCTAACAAATGGTTGACCGTTTCAATAATCAGCGACTCACGCTCTAGCATCATTCGCTGTTTAAACGTTAACTTTTTCATCACAAGTTTCTAATGTTTTTCAGGTTTCTAATATTTATGAGGTTAAAAATTAGCTAATATTATACTACAAATGTTTTTATGATACTTATTATTTGATTATATACTAATAATTATATTTTTATACTAAATAGTATAAAACCTATTGCCAACCATCCGCTACTCTTTTATAGTATGCGGTAAGTCGTTTTCAAAATTTTGTATTGAGTTGTTATATTGAGTCGCTATGATGCCAACCTCCAATCCCTCAAAGCCTTTATCCATCGTCATTACAGGTGCAACCTCAGGCATCGGTTTACAGTTGGCAATGGATTATCTAAGTCAAGGTCATGAGGTGTATACGGTGGGTCGAAACAGCGATGTTTTGCACACATTGGCAACGATGGGAGCAAAAACGATTCAGCTTGACTTAACCGAGTATGATGCCGTGATGCAAGCTTTTAGCGACATTAAAACGCTGGATTTATTCATCGCGGCAGCAGGTGTTTGCGAATACATTGACATGCCAAACTTTGATTCGCGGTCTATCATGAGGGTGATGAACGCAAATTACGGCTCGTTAGTCCATGCCATCGAAGCGCTACTACCCGCCCTCAAGGCAACTAAAGGTAAAATTGTCACCGTCGGCTCTGCTTCTGCTTTGGTGCCCTTTGTGCGTGCAGAGGGGTATGGTAGCTCAAAAGCGGCAATCCATTATCTGAGCAAAACCTTGCAAATGAGCCTGCAACCTTATGGTGTCAAAGTGGCTTTGGTAGTACCGGGCTTTGTCAAAACGCCGATGACGCTACAGAACGACTTTCCAATGCCTTTTTTGCAAACTGTACAGCAAGCCAGCCAAGCCATTCAACAAGGGATTGCCAATGATGATAATGTCATTGAATTTCCGCAGACATTGGTACAGCCCTTAAAGCTATTGGCGCAGTTACCTGACGCAGTATGGCATTTTGTGGGTTCAAAACTTTCTCATACGACTTAATCATTTGACTTGTTAATCATTTGACTTGGCTTTAAAGGTATATCCGCACATGGCAGTGTTTACAAAAAAATCCCCGCACTCTAATCACAAAGTCCCTAAGCCTGTGGTGGCTAATCCTATAGTAGCCAAGCCTACTAAGCCAAATATTACCACACCAAAGATTGCCATTATTGGCAGTGGTGTATCAGGGCTAACGTGTGCGTATTATCTCAAAGACAGTCATGCAGTGACGATGTTTGAAAGCAATGATTATCTAGGCGGGCATGTCAATACGCTGGATGTCACCGTTACCGAGCGTTCAGCTTTTAACAATCCGTTTTTTAACAACCCGTTTAGACCATCAACCGAAAAAGTCGCCATCGATACAGGGTTTATTGTATTTAATGAGCGTACTTACCCCAATTTTATTCGCCTGCTTGATGAACTCAACGTGCCATTTCAAAAAGCTGAGATGAGTTTTTCGGTTAAAAATACTTATATTAATTTTGAATACAATGGTCACACTTTAAACACTCTGTTTTCTCAGCGTCGCCATGTGCTAAGCCCTCGATTTTGGCAATTTGTTCAGCAGATTTTACGCTTTAATCGCGAGACCAAATCACTATTAGCAAATTTTCGCCAAGCCGATAAAATGCAGCAAGCAGCTTTAAGCCAGCAAACA
>ERZ500978.321-NODE-321-length-14160-cov-6.097625_pt1 | contig 14160 bp, 8 predicted proteins | sample MGYA00248870_ERZ500978 | MGnify/ENA primary metagenome ERZ500978 (study PRJEB25958, sample SAMN03398513) | human skin metagenome | study: EMG produced TPA metagenomics assembly of the Human Skin Microbiome Metagenome (human skin metagenome) data set. | reverse complement strand
ACACAATTATCGAATCTAGCAGCTAGCTTAAGGCAAATTTTACATCCACCCACAGTGCCTCTGAAAACTTTAAGCCAAGCACTCCACCGGGGAAGAACCCTGCGGCGATCCATCCCAACGACACGGACCAGACAGATTGTATATTAACTGTGAGCCTTACGGTCCAAAAAGCATGGGTGACAACGGCGGAGTAGAGTCTGATGCCTCGATGGATCGTAAAGCAGCGTCACCTCCCGCCGACGACAAGACTCAAGCGTCTTCCACAAACCAGGGAATGGCCAAATCGCAGGCGCGTCCCTCGCGACGGAAAAAAGCAAGTCGCGCCTGTTATCACTGCCAGAAAGCTCACCTTACTTGTGATGATTCACGTCCATGCCAACGGTGTGTGAGAAAAGGACTTGCCGACCAATGTGTGGACGGGTACCGGAAAAAGGCCAAGTATCTGTTAGAGGAGGATGAAATACCGTCGTCTGTGCCACCAATCATGGCACACGGGAAACCGGCACCGAATCCAAACGAAAATATGTTTCTCCCAAACATACCTGACAAGCTCCCTGCGTCGTCTAGTCTCAATACAGGATATGCAGACCCTGTTCTGTTAGAGCACATCCCACCTAATGGCGTGCTTCGCACTACACGTCCAAATCCGAACACACCGATGGCGCCCTCCCATTACGTGCAATCGGATTCAGGATCCCATTTACCCACTGATACCAGCAACCATGTGTCATGGGGAAACGAGCCTGCGTCATTGGAAAGCTCCATCTTGACTTCCATGATTCACGATCTCGATAGCGCGAAGCCTAGCGCCGATTCGCCCGATGGTCCGTCAATTCCAGCTATGGACCTGATGGAAAGTTATACCCATATCAGCAACATGACATCGGGGGATGATGCCCCTGGCGAATCGTCGTTAGCAAGTGCATATCATGCCGTGCCCGCTCCTCAGTCCAATCTGTTTGGCACCCCAGGACAAAGCACATTTAGCCCGCTAACGTTTATGAATGCGCCTTCGAACGTACATATGTCCGATCCGCCCACGCTGGGCAAGGATGGCATAACGCCGGTGGCAGCCGCAGCATCTTCATCGTTTGGCACACATACCACACTACCAACGCCAAATAATCACAATCATATCCACACCGACCATCATGGCCAGCACCATCAGCAACCGCAGCCTCAACAACAACAACAACCTCTGCCTTCTGATTCCCAGTCCATGAACCCTACGTCATCTTCTCTTCCACAGCCGCGGCCTGGCATGCCATACCGACCTGAGAGTGAACTGCAAGTGGAACAGCTGTGGAAGCAGCGAGTGTCGAAGGTATATCGAGACAATACGCGGCCCTTTCCTTATACCGAGGGATACCACATCTTGTTGAAATATGCGACGCAAAAGTACGAAAAGGCAGATGTTTTGCGAATCGTGCGTGCACTCGCCATCTATCGACCTTCCCTCATTGCACTGCAGATGCCACTCAGTGAAGAAGACGAGATCTTTGTCGAGCGTGCATTTCAGCGTACCATACTTGAATTTGAAAAGCTAATCTCATTTTCTGGCACGCCAACCGTCGTGTGGCGCCGCACGTGTGAGATAGCCCTCGTGGGAGCTGAGTTCTGTATGCTGACGCAGTGGAGTAAGGAGGACTTGCTTGGCAAGTATATCTATCAGTTCATGGACAAAGAGTCTGTCTTGAATTATTGGGAAATGTTCGCGAGTCATGCATTTGAAAATACAACTCAATCAGTGATGACAAAATGCGTGCTTCTCTCTCCATCGAACAAGTCGATTCCTTGTACATGGTGCTTTACTATCAAGCGAGATCCTTTTGATTTACCTGGGTTTGTTGTGGGAAATGTACGTTATTGCCAGTGGCAAATGACTCGACGGTGCTAACGGAATGCGCACAGTTCTTACCTGTACTTTCATAATATCTTTGCAAGTTACGGTTCATTTCAACATGTAGCAGTATATCCCTCTTCGCCCGAGCTGCGTCTCAATGCAATTGTGTCGCCACAATGACAATCTCGTCATCATAGCATCGACGGCATACGACTTCGACTTTACATGGAAAGGTAACGAGTCATGGTTTATCGATCAAAAGCAGGAAATTACTCGCCCTACCCCGACGTTGACCCACGAGGATCAATTACTTGGGGATCTCGTGTTCGGCGAGCAGCATGTTCGGAATGCCATTGCGAATCGGGTAAATATGTGAGCAATTTGGACAGATCATTTCCCCTTCCGCCACATGCACTTCCAGTAGGACATGATGAAGCAATTGGAGAAACTCCTCACTAGGCTCTGATGTTATAAAATCTGGAGCCTGTTCCGGGATGGTCGTATCGCCCAGCTGACGGGCCGTCGCGACCAATGCGGGCCATGCCAGTTTTGGCAAGAAGCCTCTGAGAAAGACAGGATTATACTCAGCGTCAATCAACTCCAGCTGAACATTGCGCAGCTGTAAAGGAAAATTGTTCGATGATGAGCCGCAACCTTTCGCATGGCATGCAAGTAGATTATGCGTCAGCAAGCGCATTGAAGGAACCGAGATGAGGGGGCAATTTTTTTTGTTTACTGTAAGATCGACGAGTCACTCTGGACCAACGGACGCCGACTGTCACCCCAAAAAGGCACCAGCCCGCCGCCCGCCGAAACTTGCAGGAGGCCAGCGAGTGAAAATTAAACTTTAAGATAGGGCCCCGTGCCTTGGCAGGGCACGGGGCGACCGGTGGGGTGCACAACTCTTAGTCAGCTTCACAAGGAAGTCTTCCGGACTCCAGCGACATGGGCCGAAATGAATATGCAAATCCGAGTTGACAAAAAAAAAGCTGGGGCCGTAAAAGTAGCGTAGCGCTCCACGCGCGGGGAGGAAAGGGCCACATTCCACTAGAAAGTTATGAGTTTCTGGTGACAAGTGTTGCTTGCAGGTCAGTGCGTTGTGGGGCTCTTCAAATTCTCGATACACCCGGCTCCACCCGAGCAAATGAAAATAAACTGACAAATCATATGGCTTCTTTCGATTGAATATGCAAGTGCACAGGCCTTTCGCATGCGTTCTATTCGCATAGGTTGACCGGCTGGACGGCATGGCGTGTCTCGTCCCGGTTTGTGTGCACGGGCTTAAATCTATATATACGTGCGGGGAGAGCAGTCTTGTAATGTCCCCATCTTTACCAACTTGATCCTTCTCCATCCTTCAGTCAATATGACTTCTCAGGGCAACCATCGCGACGAACATAAAACCCACGCGGAACCCTACCCACTCCTGGGTATGGACATTAGCATGTTCTCCAAAGCTGGTTTCGATATGGACCATGTGTCTCTGAAGCGCAATGCTCCTGTGGCTCAGCTGTACGAAGAGGCCGTGCGCAAGGAGGGCGCCGTCATTGCCTCAAGCGGTGCTCTCATCAACCTGTCTGGCAAGAAGACAGGCCGTAGCCCCAAGGACAAGCGTATTGTGTACGAGGAGACATCGAAGGACGATATCTGGTGGGGCCCCGTAAACATCAAGCTAGACGAGCACACGTTCGAAATCAACCGCGAGCGTGCTATTGACTACTTGAACACGCGCGATGACATCTACGTTTTTGACGGCTTTGCGGGCTGGCAACCCAAGTACCGTATTAAGGTGCGTGTGATCTGTGCCCGTGCATACCACGCGCTCTTCATGCACAACATGTTGATCCGTCCTACACGCGAGGAACTCGAGAACTTTGGTGAACCGGACTTCACGATTTACAATGCTGGTCACTTCCCTGCCAACCGTTTCACGACGGGTATGACCTCTTCGACGTCTGTGGAGATCAACTTCAAGCGTCGCGAGATGGTCATTCTTGGCACCGAGTACGCGGGTGAGATGAAGAAGGGTATCTTCTCCGTCATGCACTACCTGATGCCCGCGAAATTCGGCCAGCTCTCCTTGCACTCATCCGCTAACATGGGCGACAAAGGTGATGTGTCGATCTTCTTTGGTCTGTCGGGTACTGGCAAGACAACGCTCTCGGCGGACCCTTCGCGTAAGCTCATCGGCGATGATGAGCATGTGTGGTCTGACCACGGTGTGTTCAACATTGAGGGTGGCTGCTATGCAAAGTGCATCAACCTTAGTGCAGAAAAGGAGCCTGAAATCTACGGTGCCATCCGGTTCGGCTCGATTCTTGAAAATGTGAAGTTTGACGAAGAGACGCGTGACCCTCTTTACGATGACTCAGAGATTACTGAGAACACACGTTGCGCCTACCCCATCGAGTACATTCCGAACGCGTTGATTCCTTGCATGACAACAACGCAGCCATCAAATGTGATCATGCTTACATGCGATGCCTTCGGTGTCTTGCCGCCGGTGTCGAGGCTCACGTCAGAGCAGGCTCAATACCACTTCATTGCTGGCTACACTTCGAAGACGCCTGGAACGGAAGATGGTGTGACGGAGCCTTCGCCCACATTCTCGACTTGCTATGGTCAGCCATTCATTGTGCTGCCACCCCAGCGCTACGCCTCGATGCTGGCAGAACGCATGAGCCATGTCAATTGCAACGCCTGGCTAGTAAACACGGGCTGGATTGGTGGAAAGTTCCGCGTGGGTCGTCGCTGTCCGCTCAAGTACACGCGTGCGATTCTCGATGCCATCCACGACGGCTCGCTCGCCAATGCGGAATATGACCAGTTTGCCCCAGGTGTGTTTGACCTGCAAGTGCCACGCGCAGTCAACAATGTGCCGTCGGAGGTGCTTAACCCGGCTAACTCATGGCCTGACAAGGCGGCCTTTGAAGCCGAGCTGAAGAAGTTGGCTGGCATGTTCGCTGAGGCCTTTGTTACGCACGAGAAGGAAGTGAACCCCGAGGTGCTCAATGCTGGTCCTCACAAGACTCATTAAGCATATGTCTATACGACAATGTCTTTCACGAAGTAATGTATAAGGGGGGGGGGGACAGATGTCCCGCCTGCCTGCTCGGGTTTGTTCCGAGGGCAGTCTTTATACTGTAGAAGCAATCATAGATATGGTGATGATGAGCATGCCCTTTATCATGACGTGGAAGCCTGATTTTGGAAGAGAGTATGGATGAGCGAACGAAAGTGACGGACCTTAGTAGGGCAGGTATCGATGTCGATAGGGAGACAGGGAGGCACACGGCTTGACGTCTGCGTGTTGTATTTAGCCAGTGCCGCTGACGACGTGGAGGGACGCGAGATGCAGGGCGGGGATTTATGCGTTATCGCCTTCGGCGTGTGTGAGAGATTGGGCGTTGCAAGTCACTTGACCTGGTTGGACCTGATGCAGCGGGGCTTTGCGTGACGTTAGCGCAGCGGCAGCCTCCGCTAGTTGACCGCATAGACCATGTCGAGTGCATTTGTGGCGTGGTTGCGTTCGCCAGCAGCACGCGAATACTTCTTTGTACGTCATCGCCCTGACTTGTGGTTAAAAGCGAGTGTTGTACTGATGCAGGAAGTCAACGCATTTTTGGGGTCCCGTGGCGAATTGGGGCTTGCCGCTGGCAGCCATTGCTGATTTGAAGAAGGATGAAAGTATGATTTCGTGGAGTATGACGCCCACCTTGTGCCTGTATTCGTATGTAAAGAAAGAACACTGATTGTCTTGAGCTGCATCATGTACTAACGAAATGGCAGTTGTGTGTTTATGCGGTTTGCGTTGCGCGTCCAACCACGCAACATGCTACTCTTTGCTTGTCATTTGACAAATGCAACGGCACAAGGAGTTCAAGTCCTCCGACTGCTGGTACGTATTAAGTTTTGTGCCATGAACAGTTCGGTAACACGAATCCAGCGGTATCAGTTTAGGCAACGTGAGCAGGCCGTATCCGGTCCACAGAAGAGTGCTTAATGCGAAGGTATCCGCGTCACAGTACGAGGATGATAATGTGTGCAAGACACCACATCATATATACACACAAATGCAGACACACACACACACACACACGCACATTTATATATATATTTATACATATATATATACATGCCTACATAGAAACGAAGGCGGCTATGAGGGAGGAAGGGGACGAGAAGACTAGAAAGGGTCAGGCTACATATTGTGGGCGAGTCCCTTTTGGGACCGATTCGGTAGAAGGTCCTCTTGCTCTGCGCTGGGCGCTGCGGATTCCTGGGCAGAGCTTAGACCGGGAACAGTGAAATGTCGCGGATAAAATCCGGAAGTGTCATGAACGGATCCTTGCGATCGGATACGTGGCTTAAATAGGCCGAAGCCCTTGTGCTCGAGGAAGCGTGTCTTGGCAGGATGGGGGGAATCTGTTGGTTCGCGACGTCTCAGAGATGCATTTCGGGAAGGGCTCAGCTCAGTTGTATTGAGTTCATAGTAATGATCGACAATGCCCGTCGGGGATGCAAGAAGAACAGTATTGCAGCCATTGGTATCGTCGTCGTCATCGTCGTCATCATCATTGTCGATGACTTTCTCGTCCTGCACGTCAGGCTCTTTCTCTTCCATCTCAAGGTCCCTTTCGAGAAACGATGATGCATCAAGTTCATACGATGGAGCTGCATGCAGATGGATGGCACTTTGGTTGCCCATATCGGCCGTATCATCGACGTCTAGGGGCGGGAGAGATAGCATCGAGTTGGGAGACGTGCGATCTGATGCGCGATTCTCGAGGATTGGCACAAGGACATGTGGATCGAGATTGTGCGGTTTGTCGAGCTCGGAGGACTGTCTTGCTTCGGAGGAATGATGATGTCCATGGCATTCGTCGCTGCCAGGAAGGAAATGGACATGCTGATGCTGATCTGAGGCAGGGTGCGACGGGGAGGATCCCGGATTCGTAAGCGTTGCAGTAGGGGGCGGCATGGGACGATCATACAACTGGTACCGCGGGACATTTGGATGGCAGCGGGAATGTGTCGTGAGTGGCTCCATACTTGTGTCCTGAGCGGACCGTTGATGTCGTGATGCCTTGCGAGAGCTTTTTGCACGCATGATACTGCCAACGATGCCCATGCCGCCGCGGATGGAGTCGACGCCAGGGTCTTCGATGTGCGAAATAGGATGCTCTTTTTCGAGCTCGTGGCCCATTTCCATTACACTCATGAGCATGGACGACTTTCTGTCAAGACCCTTTTGGCGGCGGAGTTCGTCGGGGTCCATCTTGCTTAGCTGCAAGAGCACAATGCCTGCACAGATGGTGAAAAAGCCGAAAACAATAGTAACAATCGTCACAGCATCTGCACGCATGCCTTGAGAGAGAATGACGGATGTGATGATGGTTGCGGCCGTGAAAATGACATAGTATGTGGGAGTGACAGCGGCTGTGTTGAAGAGTTCTAGGGCTTTGTTTAGGTAGTTGATTTCAATAAGGAGTGTGACGATGACAAAGATTAGAAGGAAGTACGTGAACCAGTACTTGAACTGGTTGTGACCACGGATCGACAGAATGATAGCTGAGCCGAGTCCTGACGTGACACTAACACTGAGTCCGCCAATCACGCTGCAGACGGTAATGTACACGAGCATGTTCTTTTTGCCGTACTTGGGAGCCACGATAAACATGAGTACAAGTGCCGACACCACACAGATGCCAAGCCAGGTCAAGAAGCCGGGCGCGATAAAGAGGTGTTCGTATGAATGGATATTTCCATCGATATTTTGTTCAGGCGCATTGATGGCAATGATCACAGAGCCTACGATACACAAAAAACAGCCGACTTTTCCAAAGAGGGTCAGATGTTCATGTAAGAAGATAGCAGACAAAATCGCGCACACCACAACGGATAGGGCACCCATGGGTGTTACCAGAACCGCATCGGCAAACATGTAAGCGACAAAGTTGAGGACTTCGCCAAGGATCATGATGGTCATGCCTGTCCACCACATGGGGCTCTTTAGGTATGCATGGGACTCGCCAGCGGTTGTTTCATATTTACGTTGCGCTGCGATCAGTCCTTTTTTTTTGAACACAAATGATGAGCCGATGAACAGGCCGCTTCCTACGGCGAGGCCCAAACCAATGAATTTGAATCCAGGGGGATTCGACTCTGGGTCACTTAGACTCATCCGGCTTGGGTGAAGCGAGCGTCGAACGGGTCAGGAAGTTGGCTTGTGGTGGGGGTGATATCTTCCTGTCCGGGACGTGGGTCTGAGTGTGTTTGTTTGCACCCTCTCCGTTCGTTCCTTACTCTCTTCCCCTCAGACGCTTGTTGGTGCTTCCTTGTTGGGCTTTTCTGTGACAATGAGGCCCCTCTCTCCGACGCAAGGACGGATGGAAGTGTCGCGAGAGTGTAGTGAAAGGATTTGAATCCGCCTCTGGCCAATCAGAGGGAGGAAAGCGTTGAGCGGAGGGTGTGTATATACGTGTGGGTGAAGAAATTCGTTTGGCGCAGACGCTAGACGCACGCGTCTGCTGGGCTGGATGGGCCTGATGTGGGATCACTTGGCCCCGCGAAAAACAATAGGTTAGATCGGTCCCATTCAACTAGGCAGGCTACTACATCCACCAGCGGATGAGGATGAGTCTTCCCTCCACCGCTGGGTACACTGACCTCCACTATCATTGCAGGTTGTTAGGAGAGGGTGGAGGGGAGGTCTGACGTGACCATCCCTCATTTCCACTGCTCAGCAGCTTTTTACCCCGTGCGAGCCGCGTTCGTCGTCTTCATTATTTTTCTCCCCCCCCTCCTCCAGGAATATTTTGAAGTAGGTTGAGTGACGCTGACACGACGCTCAATCGGACGTTGCTCAGACCACCTACGTCCCATACTACCTCGCGAGCGTTACACGCACATTGGGCGGTGTTATGCATGCGAGTGCGAGCACGCCGAGTGGTGGTGGTGCGAGTGATGCGCCGTCGCGCGGAGGGATTGTTGAGCAGAAAGTAGAGGAGACGAAACGAGAAGGAGCTCAGATGTGCGATACCATTTCACCATGGCTTCGTGAAGAAGATGCTTTGAGAACTCCATCAACGGCGACAGGCGAAGGTATGCTAAGGTCGTCGGTGAGCAAGACTGGCCCAGCGCCTTCTGTGCTCATGTCGCGAGTATTGTCGTCGTCGTCGTCGTCGTCATCGTCGTTCTCGTCGTCATCGCCGCCGCCGCCACTGCCAGTGGCGCCACAGGTATCATCGTCAACGTCAACGTCCTCGGCGTCAACGTCCGAGCCAGGATCTATGCCAGCGCCAGTGCCCCAGACTGTGCTGAGACAAGAGATGGGGCCAAGTACAAGGCTCGGACCAGCGTCCACGTCAATTTCATCGACGCAACCGTCCGTGTCGTCACCCTCACTTTCATCGTCACAGGGCGGTGACGGCTCGCATGCCAAGACAGGTGCCTCGGAGGGCGGCAGTGCGAGTCGTGAATATAGCCAGCACGGCCAGCACGGTCAGCATGGTCAGCATGGCCTAGGTTTGCGCACGCTGAATCCATTCTCCTTGTTTCGTCAAGGGTCATCATGGCGGGCACGAAGCCATAGTGAGGACGAGAAGCGACAGATGACGACGTCGACGCCGTCGGGATCGATGCGCAAAGACAAGTTGGAGCGTACGAAGCGCCTTTGCATTCCGCGACATGGAAGCTTGTCGCGTCGCGTGAGTGCGGAGCTGGAGAAAAACCCGCCAGCTCTCTTTGAGCCATTGCACCGAGCGATATCGTTAGAGAGCCCTGTGCATGCTGGACATGAACACGGCGTGACGCTTGACACCAACCTCGATACGATTGGCGATATCATTGATCCATCGCGCTTAGGCGCTGTTCCCCGTGCTGACGCGGATCTCAACACGGGCTCTGGTCGCTGCTTGAGCCAAGAGCCACCATTGTTTCCTTGCACTGAAGGGAAAGGGTCTACGACACCTACAGGCACAGGCCCACCAAGTTCGAAGTCGTCGACGCAGTTCTTGCCTGCAACGATTCCGCCCACACTGTCCGAAGGAGTGCGACGGGACTCGCCTGGCTCGTTGAGTCTATCGTATGGTGGTGATGTGAATGACGAGCGCTCCTCGTCGTTGCTAAGCGACAAGCCATGTGCAAGCTGTGCGACTGATAGTAATGTATCACCCAAGGCACTGGCGCCTGCTCTTCAGTTTCCATCGGTGCCAGTGATACCCGCGACGCGGACCATGTCGTCGTGGTCGCCGTCGCCGCCGTCGACGTCATCGTCTGCACATCGGCCGAGCGTCTCTTCCTTGCATACTGCTGATCTTTCCTCGCGGCGTGCGAGACAAGTGTCGATGGACGAGTCTCTTGGACACCGTGCATCGATGGGTGAGGGACCGAGCGCGCAAGACATGGGAGACGCGATGCAGCCGCCGAAGCCGCCACAGACGCCGACGCCCTCTGACGTGCGGCCCACACAAGCGCACTCGCCGTCCGCGCCGCGGCCGCAGCTGCTGTCGGAGCTACAGGCTGAAGCAGCCGCCCAACCAGCCGCACGTATGCCGCTGCCACCGGCGCAAGAACAAGCACAGTATCCGCCCAGTACGAATCCAGCGATGAGCATTGCGCCGTTTGTCATGGCGCTCTCGTCGACAACGCCGACGGGAACGCCGTCATCCGAGGTGGCGCCGCCGAGTGGCAGCAGCAGCAGCAGGGCCGATGTGGCGCTCTCGTCGTGGCGGGCGCCGGAAAGCTGGGCCGTCGTGTCGCCATCGGGAGAGCAAGACATGAAGAATGTCGTGGGAGAATATGCAGAGGATGAAGAGCCTGTGCCGCCGCACACGTCGAGTGCTGGGTCTGATCATGATGGCTCTGTGCTATCACAGGTTGTGATCTACGAGCCGGCCATGGACCTATCGACACCGCCGTTGCAAACGTACATGCGGACGAATCCATTTGATGAGCCGGACACAGAGTCCAAGAGGCCGCGGTTCTTCCGTCGTGCCATGTCGCGAACGCCGCCGCCAGCACATGTGCCGGGACTGGGGCAAGGCATCACACCTGCTCACGGCGCTGGCCCGGCCTCGTCGTCGTCGTGGTCGCCATCGCCCACGTCGACAGCGGGTGGGACGGGTATGCAGCTGCCCTCAGGGGCAGGGACAAGCAGTGCCGAGGGGGCGGGCGATGCGTCGTCAGCGTGCACGCCGACGACGACGACGCCCTATTCAAGCACGAAAATGGCGCTCATGTCTGTGGGGAACGCAGCGTTTGGACGGCGGCATCGTACGCCGCACTTGCCATTTTTGCGTTCACGTCGGGGTGTGGGAAGCGGTGGCGTGGGCGGCGGACACGCTGGTCCCAGTCCGAGTCCCAGTCCCGGAGCCGGAGCCGGAGCCGGAGCCGGTCCTGATGCGGTCGCTCGGTATGTGACGATGCACGGGGATGCGCCGTTGCCGTTGGCCGCACGGAATCCACCCGCGCCACTGGTGTTTCGCTCGACGGATGTGGATCCTGTGGCGCCCACGGGCAAGACGTTCATGCGGGTGTACCAGCAGAACGACACGTACGTGATTATATCGTGTGCGGTCGAGACGACGGCGTCGGAAATTGCGTATGCGCTGGGACGCCACGCAACGAGCGTCGCCGACACGAAAGGCCATCGTCTGTTTCTGTATGAGCGCGGGACGGATCGGCCGCTCGCACCGAGTGAAAAGCCGGTGCGGATCTTCCGGCGGCGGCTGATCCAGGCTGGCTATACGGATGCAGATGGCCTTGATGAGCTGGGGCGCCAGGATCTGAGTTTCCTGCTGCGGTTCGTGTATCGAGCGGACCGAGCGCCGACCTTGAGCATAGGGATGCTCAAGGACCAGGACCACACGTACAAGCACATGAACCTGCAAGGCATGCACCTCACGATGATACCCGTACCTGTGTACCGGTGTGCACAGTGGATCGTGAGTCTGGACCTGTCGATGAATCCGCTGACGGACCTGCCGATCGACTTTGTGCAGCTGTGCACGTCGCTGCGGATGCTGCGGCTGTCGTCGCTCTCGCTCAAGCGTGTGCCGGAGGGCGTGATGTCGATTCCGCAGCTCACGCAGATCGACATCAGCTCGAACCGGCTCGTGGACCTGGAGCACATCCCGCTGCACCAGCTGGCGCAGCTGCGGGTCATCCGCGCGACGAACAACCGCCTCTCGTCGGCGCCGTCGTACGTGCCGAGCATGGGCGCGCTGCAGTACCTGAATCTGTCGAACAACCGGCTCGACACGTTTCCTGCGCGGGTGTGTGCGATTCCGAACCTGCGGGATCTCGATCTGTCGTTCAACGCGATCAGCATTGTCCCGTCCGACGTGCACCGGCTCACGAAGCTTGAGCGCCTCATCCTCGTGGGCAACAGCATCAGCCGCCTGCCGGCCGAGATGCAGTCGCTCGTGTCGCTGCGGGTGCTGGATGTGCGGCACACGAACCTGCACATGCTGGGCGATGTGATGGCGCTCCCGCGACTCGAGTATGTGCTCGCGTCGCACAACTACGTCACCAGCATCGAGGGCGACGTCGGCGAGGCGCTCAAGACGCTTGACCTCGCGCACAATCCGCTCACACGTGCCCAGCTGTCGGCGCCTGTGCCGTCGTCGCTCACACGCCTCGACCTGTCGCATGCCAATCTCGTCACGATCAACGAGAGCCTCTTCCGCTCGGTGCCGGAGCTGCGGCAGCTCGTGCTGGACCACAACCAATTTGCGTCGCTCCCGCCGCTCGGCTCGCTCGGGAAGCTCGAGTGCCTGAGCTGTGCGACAAATGCGCTCACGCAGCTGCCCGACTCGATCGGCTCGTTGCGCGCGCTGCAGCGCCTCGATGTGCGTGACAACAACCTGCGCTCGCTGCCTGCGAGTGTGTGGCGGTGCCAAAGTCTGTGCGTGCTGAATGCAAGCTCGAACATCCTCAGCTCGCTCCCGATGCCCGACGGCGGCGCGCCCGACACGATGCCCCTCGCTGCGTCGCTCGTGCACCTGAGCGTGGCGGACAACCGGCTGTCGGACGATGTGTTTGCCGTGCTGATGCACCTGCCGCGCCTCGAGCTGCTCAACCTGTCGATGAATGAGATCTACGAGGTGCCGTCTGGTGCGCTGCTCGCGCTGCGTGCGCTCCGGCAGCTGTTCCTCTCGTCGAATAGCCTGGGTGCGCTCCCCGCCGAGGACCTCGAGGCGCTGCAGCACCTGCACGTGCTCTTCCTGAATGGGAACAAGCTGCTGTCGCTGCCGGCGGAGCTCGGCCGGCTGAAGCAGCTGCGGGCGATCGACGCCGGGAACAATGCACTCAAGTACAACATCGCCAACTGGCACTATGACTGGAACTGGAATGCGAATCCCGAGCTGCGGTACCTCAACCTGTCGGGCAACCAGCGCTTCGAGATCAAGCCCAAGATTGCCGATGTGAATGGCCGCGAGAAGAACCTCGCCGACTTCAACCGCCTGCACCATCTGCGCCTGCTCGGCCTCATGGAGGTCACCATGACGCACCAGCCGCTGCCTGACGAGACGGACCACCGCCGCATCCGCACGACGCTCGCGCATGTGAATGCGATGCCGTACGGCATTGCCGATTCCATCGGCTCGCATGATGCGCTCCAAGTGTTTGACCTTGTCGTGCCGAGCTTCCGCCGCGACGAGAACGAGTCCCTGTTTGGCCTCATCGAGGGCCGCGCCCACTCGTCGCTCGCCGGCACGCGCATCGCCCGCTTCATGACAGATCACTGTGCGCGTGTGCTGGAGGACGAGCTCGTGCGCCTTCCGTCGTCGACGCACGCGCCGAACGACCTGGTTCCGATCGCCATTCGCCGTGCGTTTCTTCGTCTGAACCAGCTGTATGCGGAGCACATTCTTCGTGTGCATGCCGAGCATGCGACCGGGTCGGCCGTGCGTAGCAGCAGCCATGGCAGCAGCCACAGTCACTTTCATGGCTCTAACGCCGGCGCTGCTGGCGCTACTGGCGACGCCTCGGCCCACATGCACTCGTCGCAGGAGGTGTTCTGGGGCTGGGGCTCAGGCTCGTCGCATGACATGCATCTGTGGCACTCCAGTGCGACGGCGCTCCTTGCGTACCAGCGACATCGCACGCTGTACATTGCCAACATCGGCAACGCCGTCGCTGTGCTCTCGCGGGCAGGCGGCTTTGTCCGTGTGCTCGGCAAGCGGCACGATCCCTTGAATCGCGACGAGACGCAGCGCATCCGCGCGGCCGAGGGCTGGGTCTCGCTGCGCAACTACGTAAACGACAAGACGGACGTCGCGCGGCGACGTCCGTCTTGTCGTTTACGTAGT
>ERZ500978.318-NODE-318-length-14447-cov-6.713174_pt1 | contig 14447 bp, 12 predicted proteins | sample MGYA00248870_ERZ500978 | MGnify/ENA primary metagenome ERZ500978 (study PRJEB25958, sample SAMN03398513) | human skin metagenome | study: EMG produced TPA metagenomics assembly of the Human Skin Microbiome Metagenome (human skin metagenome) data set. | reverse complement strand
CCCCTGCGCGACACGACGGCGGCTCGGGCGTTGTAGGCGGCGGCGAGCGCGCCGCCGCCGCGGCCTTGGGGACCGTACACGACGCTCGCGGCGCTCGAAGGGCCGCATGCGTGTGCGTCGCCGCCTGTCGCGTCGCTCGTGCCTGCGTGCCTGCACGATCCACTGGCGTGTGCGACGGTCGCGGCGGCATACGCGCTCGACCCGGCGTCGTGGGACGCGGCGCTCGACGCGGCGCTGCGACGCGCCTCGCTCACGACGTTCTGTGCGCCGCACACCGCATGGCTCGTGCAGGCGTGCGGCAGCGACACGCTGCAGGCGGCGCTGGTCGACGCGGGCCTGCGCTTCCTGACGCGCCGCATGGCCGAGGACGCCCGCGACGCGCCTCGGACCGCCGCGTGGACGCGGACGCTGCGGAGCGTCGTGCGCCGCGTGCCGACGTCGCTCGCTGAGCCGATGCTGGAGGCGATCGTGCACCACCGCGCTACCGACACAGATGCGATGCGCCTCGCGCTCGCCGTCGCACGGGCGTGCACGCTTCGAGGCAGCGTCGCCGAGCGCCTGCTGCACGCGCTCGTCGCGCAGACCGACGTGGTGTATGCGGCGACGCACACGCCCGCGTTCCGACGGCCGTGCGTCGCGCTGCTCGTGCGTCTCGTGCAGCGCGACTCGCTCGCGACGCCCACGACGCTCGCGCGCCTCGTGTACCTGTACCGCGGCACGACCGATGCCTGCGATGCGGCGCTGTGGGCCGTTCTCGAGCGCGGCACACGCGACGGCGCGTGGGCCGCGGCCTGGTCCGCCGACAAGCAGGCCGTGCCGACGTCGCTGCCGCCTGCGTCGTGCCTCGCGGCGCTCCTGTCGCTACGGCCGACGGCGTCGTACGACCCATGGCTCGTGCTCAATCTCGTCGGCGGCGCCATGTTCGAGCGCGAGACGCGCGACGCCCACCTGACCGGCCTCGAGTGGCTCGCGATCCTGCGCACGGGCGCCATGGGCCGCGTCGTGACGTGCCTCTCGACGCACCGCGCCGCCCTGCGTCTGCACGCGATGCGCGTGCTCGGCAAGGCGTACGCGTCGCTGCAGCCGACGGCGTTCCGTGAAAAGGAGCTCGTGCTCCTCGTCCTCGAGCGCGTCCGCGACGCCCTGCCACCCCCGCCGCCCACGTCCGTCGCCGGCACGTACGACGAGGTGCCGTGGCTGCCGTCAATGACGACCATGCTCGCCGCCCACGCCCTGCGCCTCGTGGCGACGCCGCACGCCAGCGCCTTCCCCGACGTGTGCCGCTACCTCCTGCAGCGGCCGCGCCTCGACGTGCTCGATGTGCCGATGCTGTACCGATCGCTGCACTCCACGCACGACTCGTGGCCCGCACAGCGCGCATGGATCCTGCGCTTCCTGCACGACGCCTGGCAGGCGCACGCCAGCGTCGCCGACACGCCGCACCCGCGCGGCCTGCAGCGCGCCCGCACGGAATGGTCCATGTTCAAGCGGCGGCACGTATGGGACCTCGTGCTCAGCATGTACGGCACGATGCTGTCGTCCGCTGCCGCGACAGACCACCGCTTCGCTCAGCAGCTCGAAGACGTGATGCTCGCCGCCGCCGCGATACCCCATGTCGCGCAGGACCTCATCACGCGCCGCGGCCTGCTCGGCTGGATCATGCTGCGCGTAGCGAGCGAGCGCCCCACGTCCGCGCGCGCCGTCTTCTTCTACACGTGGCTGTGGAAGCTGTGCGCCCCCTCGTCCCTGCCGCCCCACGCGACGCTCGCGCGCCTCGAGCGCCTCGATCACCAGCTCGACGGCGCCCTCGTCCCGTCCGTGCTACTGCCCGCGACGCATCTCGTGCGCACCGCGCCCTGGACGGACGCATGCGCCCGCCCCGCGCTCGCCCTCCTCGCCGTGCTCCTCGAGTACGCCGCCTTGCAAGATACCACGTGCCTCGATCACCGCCCCTGCCTCGCCGTGCTCACCCCCCTCGTGTCGTGGCTCCGCACACACCCCGATCGCGATCTGCACCGCACAGCACTGCGGTGCACGCTACTCCTCTCCGACGCCGGCGCGCCACCGCCACTCGTCCGCCGCCTGTTCGCCATGCTGCGCCTCGACCAGGTGGCCGCCACCCGGCCGTGGGCCGCGGCCGCCGTCCGTAGCCTCCACCTGTAGCGCCGGCCCTTGGCTCCCTGCCATGACACGCGTGCGACTCCCATCGCATGTCGCAGCGCGCGGCGAAAAGCAGGCCGGGTGCCAGCACCTGCAGAGCGAGACGCACGCGCAGCTCACACTGTGGCTCGAGCGGTACATGGCCGGCCTGCGATACGGCCAAAAACTGCTGGATGGGCACATCAAGCCACGAGACGGCTCGGACGATGCGCCGATGCGCCGCGGCAAGCGGTGCAAGGTACGTGTGCGCCACAGCTGACCCCAGCTTGCCTACCCGACGTGCGCCGCCTGCGGCATCGATCTGCGGCGCCCCTTCCTGTGCCTCTCGTGTGCGCACGCAGCGTGCCTGTTTCGTGATCCGGTGCGCGACGCCTCGCTGCCCGTGACGCGCGGAGCAAATCAGGCCGCCGCGGACGGCGCCGAAGAAGGGTCGTCGCACATCGGACTGCACCTCGCGGAAGAAGCACATCCCTATGCCTGCGACATCGTGCACGGCACCCTGTTTTGCTCGGCATGCGACGACGTCGTGTACGACCCACGCTTCGAGTACGTCTGGCTGCGCGAGACACGCCGCTCGCGCGTGCCGAGCATCAAGGAACACGCACTCGACCAGCTCGGCATGAACGACGCCCGCACGCCCCACAACGAGTCCCTGCCATGTGTGTGCCGCATGCCCCGCGGTCTGCGCAACATGGGCGCCACCTGCTTCCTCAACGTGATTCTGCAGGCCTTCATACACAACCCCCTCCTCCGCAACTATTTTCTGAGCGACAGGCACAATGCAGCGCTCTGCTCAGTCGGCCGCGACTGCTTGGCCTGCGAGATGGACAAGCTGTACAAAGAGTTCTACGGGGCCTCCGACACGCAGGGCCCGTACGGACCCACGTCCTTCCTCTTCGCCATTTGGATGGACGTGTCGTCCGCCGAGCTGTCCCAGGCAGGCCAGCACGACGCTCACGAAATGTTCATCAGCGCTCTGAACGGCATCCACAACGCCTTGACCGCCCACGCCCTCGAACGCACCAAGCTGCCCCCCTGTCCGTGGACGGATGACCGCCATCTCCAACTTCTCAGCGAGCACGCCGACGACCACGTACCCATGCCCAAGCCCGCTGTGGACCACGTCGCCATGTGCCCCTGCGTCATTCACCGCACATTCTGTGGGATCTTGCAAAGCAGCGTAACGTGCCAGTCGTGCCAGCTCACCACCCACACCCACGAGCCCTTCTTGGACGTCAGCTTGCAGGTACACGCTCCCGGAGACAGCGACGAGTCGAAAAAAAAGCGCCACGACCCCAAGAAACACAAACAAAGCCTCGAGTCCTCGGCGCAGACACTGCACGCGGGTCTGCTGCGGTACTGCGCGCCAGAACAACTGCCCGAGGCTTCGTACCGATGCAGCCACTGCCAAAAAAGCGCGAGAGCCACCAAGCAGCTGCGCCTTTTCCAGCTGCCTCCCGTCCTGTGCATCCAGCTCAAGCGCTACGAACACGGCCTCAGTGCGACCAAAGTCGATACCCGCGTCCAGTTCCCCTTCGTGCTAGATGTACACGAGTGCTGCGCACGCTCAGCCAACGAAGACGAATCACTCGATCCGTACGCCTACGCCTACGACCTGTTCACCGTGGTAGTGCACGAAGGCACACTCACGTCAGGTCACTATACCAACTACTCCAAATGGCGCGGTCTGTGGTACCGCTACGACGACGACAAAGTGACCCGCGTGTCAGCCCACCAGGTCCTCGAAGCGCGCGCATACCAATTGTTCTACCTCCGTCGTCGCTTATGGAATCAACCAGGCCATGGCATCTATACAAATTCATAGCGCACGAATCCAGGCCGCAATGCGATCCAGCGTGTCACTCCGCTCAGGCTCAAACCACGAAAAGAAGGGGTAAATGTGCACGCCATCGATCGCCTCGTCCAGCACAACGTGGCGATTCTCCAGCGGTCGCTGGTCACACGCGTGGCGCTGGACATGGGAGTCGTGCCTGGAAACCCACCCTTTCGTGCGCGGAAATTGGTCGCGCCACGACATGTTGTGCGCACGGTCTTCTGAGTAGTCACAGTCCCCCGAGTACCGCGGCACGCCCCACACAGTGCCCTCAGCCATGCGGTGAGCCAACGTCACATGCTGCTCAGAATTCAGCTCAGCACGACCCGTGTTAATAAATACGTGCCGTGGAAAGCCACAAAAACCCCAGTGAGGTGGATAGACACCCGACTGGGCATCGAGCTGCAGCGACACCGGCGAGATATACGGATTCTTGTACGTCTCGCTCGCCGGTAAACGGCCCAGCAGGGGACACACCGCCGAGTTGCGGTACAAAAGGGAGGCAGTAATCACGTCACTTTGATTGTTGAGCACAGTCGTAGAGAACGGATTCGGCGCAGGTAACGGCCCACTGTGTGAGCGCGAGACGTCACACCATGGCGACAAGAGCAACAGGGACCCCGGCACTTTCTCTACACCTTCATCCCGTAGATACCGACACAAGGCAAGGGCCAGGTTGCCGCCAGAACTATCACCGGACAAAATGATATTCTCAGGACGGAAGCCGCATGTGCGAATCAGGTATACGTACGCCACAAAGGCATCCAGGAGCGCAGCAGGATAGCTACCATGCTCGTAGTCGCCATGCCGAGCCAGACGGTATTCCACTAGAAAGGCACGCTGTGGCATACCCTTCTCGCCCTTAAGACGTCGAAGAAGATCACGACTGAACGCGGCACTGGGACTCTTCTCGTTGGCGGTGCCCATCCAGTACGCACCACCATGTAAATGCACGATAATTCGCTCATCAGGCAAGGCCCTATCACTAGAAGGGATAGGCTCATCAGGAGACGCAACAAAAAAGCCTGAAATACACACCGGCTTAATATGTTGCAGCTTCATGGCCCGTGCTAGTTCCCCACGGATGTCACCCGGCTTTTCACTCTCACTTCCTGAAAGAACGGCTTGAGGATCAATATGGACATAAAGACTTTTTGTACACTTCGGTGGCTTTTCGCTGGGCTGTCCAGTGAGTAGGATGTGGGTTTTACAAATGAACACCGTGCATCGTCGGATGAGGGAGACGAGCATGGCTTTTTTCCATGTCCACGACCTGCGTGGACGATTGCATGGCGGAATATTTATGAGAGCCTTATAGGGAACATACAAGCACAGCATATATGCGGCGAATGCGGCACAATACAATGTTCGGCATGGTTCCATCGCCCACATCGGGCGCTGGACGAAGAACTCGGACAGCTGACCTTGACCCTGATTCGGAAAGTCGGTCGTCGGAAGGGTCAATGGAAAGTGAATCATGCGCATCGTACGACGCCCAGGCACAGAATCTCGCTGACCTGGCAAATCGAGGTCTTGCTCACGCTTTCTGTGGACGTGGGGTAGGGGGAACGGAAAAGATAAACGCAGCCACTTGTCGTCATCCAGGCCATGGTCGGATGACATGGATGCATGATCCACACAAAAGCTCTTTTGTGACTTCGACTCGTACGAGGAGTCAGGTGCTATACTGCCTTTTTGCATAAAAAGAATAGGGTGTGAAGGCGTGAGCTTGTCAGAAGGCGAAAATGGCGTGAAACAGCCCCTCGTGTCACACTAGCCAAAGGGGCCCTATGATACGTTGATTTCCCTATTGACAAAACACTAATTTAGAACTGACCACCGCAAGTCAGCCAAGAGGGACTCCACACGCGCTGTCAACGCGCCGGATGTGAGGCGGCACCAACACAGCCTCGTCCCAAGGACCACGCATTTCGGTCTTCCATTTCTGTGCTCGCCGCATCCACAGAGGGCATAGTAGACACACGAAAAAAAGGGCACATGGTTCGAGGAACACTGCCACAACAGGGCTTACGCGCCACATGGCATACATGCTGGCACACACAAAGAGAGACGTTATAGGTACCACCATGCGCGGAATTTGCCGATGATCACGCGTAGTCAAATTACCATAATATGTGTACAAGCGATCTCGGAGCAGAGGGTATATGGCAAACAATTGTAAGGCAACAAGCAGCAAGGCGTACACGTCCGCATCCATCGTGAGTCGACTGGAAAGAACAACGCTGGCACACATGGCCATATTCAAACTTATGGTGGATCTAAGGCGTGACCTTGGATCCAGCAACATGGAGTAGTCCGCGAAGGCCAAGTGACCGCCAAAGAGAATGGCGGCACATGCCCACACACTTCCATCTGTTGTAGTCTCGCTAAAAGTGCGCACGACAGGAGACAGTGCCTGTAATGCAAAGATTAGGACAACGATGCTTGAAATGGAATGGGTGATGGACTTGCCCTCGCTGAAAAGGTCGCTTTGCTTTGGCACACAACTCCCCATACAAGCCAGTATGCATGTGGTGAGTGTGCTCAGCCAGATTAAGGCAAATGAACTTACCAACCCCATATGCAGATGAGCAAATATCGCAACAAAAAGAAGGACAATGGACACTTTCTGCCCGATACTGAGGGAAGACAACATGATAAATTCCCAGGTAGGAAACGATGCCGTGGCATTTGTTCGTAGCTGACTCAGGAACGAGGCATCAACATAGTTATCTTCGTAGGCCTGCTTCTTCCATAAAATCTTTTCCCAGCATGCTGCTTGTGCGATCGTATCGTCCCCCATCACATTTGCCCTCGTTGGTGGTCCTCACTGTTTGACTCCAAAAAGGCTACGCGACACCGGCAGACTTCGTGCAGAGCAGATATACAACCAATCAATGTAGGGTATCAATACCCTCCACTGTAAGAATGGAGGTTTGGTCCTATTCGCGCGTATTCTAAAAATGGAGACCTCACATATATATTCGATTGGCCCTGTCTCTGCTCGGCCGATCGCTTACGAGTACCTGTGGCGCTTAGGGAGCCCAGATAAACCAATGAATATGTACGATGCAAGCGAGAGCACCGAAATTGGGTGGCAAAGCTCCCACCCTTTCGCATCGAGTCTGGGCAGTCCATCATCCTCGGGATCTCCACGTCTCCAATACCGAGACATTGCCACATCTACCCGTTGGTTGACTCCGGAGGTATACTGCGAGCCATGACAAGCGCAACACAAGGACCTATTCCTATAATCAGGTCTGGTGAACCAACGAACAGCAATGCCATGCATGACGGTACACCGATGGCCAGGACCAACACCTCTGGTAGCTACTTGGGGCTCAGTGCGGGTCTCAGTGGAAGCGCCAGTTTCAGGGAAGCCATGGCTGTGTCCTTTGGTAAAGATGTCGCTGACTTGCTTGAATATTCGATTGGACGCTTCTCCTCCTCTACAGATTCGGATGCCACTGTGGCAGGACCATCGTCTGTACGGCTAGAGTCAACGTTTTGCCGAAACTTTACTTGCTGTGGCAAAGAATTGGATGATTTGCATGATCTTCTTCAACACTATGAAGAGTGCCATGTGCGATTTGAGGATGATGACACTGAAAGTATGGTGACTGATGAAGACATGGATGATGCAAGCATGACGACGGAGGCGTCAGCTTCATCACAACACCCAACAGCAGCCGCGGCTATAGCCGCGGCTACGGATGTGGGACTGAGCAACAGCTCTGTGGACGAAGAAATGCCAACAGCCCGTTCACGCCCATTGATATCCTCATCTATCAACAATACGCCCATGGTATCTACCACGAATGAAAACTTAGAGTACCCGAGCGCTTTTGACACTGCTGTTATGTGCTCTCCATCGGGTCGTGGAAAGAAGCGCACGCATGGACAGCAGAATGGTGGCTCTTCCTCGAATCCCTTGTTCCGCACCCTACTCGAAAATGGAGGCCGTCATCCGCTCAGCATGTCAGGTACTTATTCATCGCCCTTCTCGAGCCCTGGTACTTCTCGGGCGGGTACACCATCGATCGATTCAGAAAATGAAGCGTTCTTAGGCTCGACAACGCAACCCACCATATTTTCTAACCTCAATATTCGCGGTAATGCTGCCGACGACCAGCTTCCGTCTTGTGCCCCGCCGAATTTGTTCTTCCCATCAGCTAATGTCGCATCACTGCAACGTCCAGTGAAGCGCGAGCGCTTCGGACCGATTACAACTCCAAGTACACCTTCTACGCCTACAAATGCCAACTTTTCTGGTTCGCCTGCCGCCACGGCAGACAACAGTACTTCCGAACATCGCCCATACAAATGCCCTGCCCCAGGATGTGACAAAGCTTATAAGCAGATGAATGGGCTAAAATATCACAGGTTGCATGGACACTGTAATCAAAATCTGCGCAATGTGAACTCTGGCAATGCTACTTCCTCGCCAAATACGGTCACGACGGCGTCGTCGACGCAAGGCTCGACGATTCAGAAACCTTCAACTCCTAATGCACTTGGAGCTGGAGTCACATCAGCGTCTGCTTCTTCGAATGACACAAATATTGGAACGCCTGGATCGGTGTTGGGATCAGGCGACGCGACCGCGAAATCTGACTTTAAGCCAGATTCGCCTCAAAGTGACGTCATAATGACTGGCATTTCGACGCCAGCACAAGGCTTGTTTTCCTCTTTAAATTATGGAACTCCATTGGAGTCTCCGACTGCTCCCAACAACCAAGAACCTGTATCCGTTTCACCAGCTAAGAACTTGAACAATGCCCTACCTGATAAGATGTACGTTTGTCAAGTTGGAAACTGTGACAAGCGTTATAAGAACCTTAATGGACTTCGTTATCATTACTTGCATTCAGGCTCACACGGTCTGCTGGGTCTCCAGCTTCTTCATGCAAACGGAGGTGGAGCAAGTGCCAAGGCAGATAGTGTGAGTGGCCGCCCTCCTGTGTCGACAGACACACTATCTCGTGAGCAGATTGTCCAGGCCGCGGCTGCCGCCCAGGCTTTGCTAAGCCAGCAAGGAGCAAATTGCAACAAGGGTCCTAATGGGAACACCAACCCTAACCTCACAGCTGCGGCTTTCCTCTCATCTGTAACAAATAACAATGCAGCGATTGCTATGGCCAATGCCGAGCCATTGTAAATTCTGTGTATTTCTATTGACGCATAACGTTTTTTTTTGCCTGTGACGAACGTCATCGGGGAGTTGATATTGTATTTTTTATGAGGGGAAATAGAATTTGTACGCCCGATATTATTATCGTACTTGGCTTTGATGTGCAGAAGGCTTGCGGACTATGTGGGAACTATGCAATGGCTTACTTTGAGAAAGAAAGCGTGCTTGGCACGACTTCAATCCAGTAGTTGTCTTGTTTGTCAGCCGAGGTTCTCACATACCTGGATCAAGAATGAAGGCTTGATTTGATTAGCACAGCATTCTAGCAACGTACCAATTGTTTTCATCCTGCCATCTGATGGTCAAAAACACTCGGAAACGTACCTGTCAAACGCTTTTGCCACTTGACACCGAGCCTTTCGAAACGCTCGCATGCTGCCTCGATGTTGTCCACAGAAATAGCAAGGTGACCAAAGCCACGAGGCTCAGAGTTACCGTTGTGGTACGATAAGTTGGGGTCATTCTCAGTGCCATGATTGTGTGTCAGCTCAAGAACAGCTTCGCGCTTTCCAAGAGGCTGGTTCTTCTGATGCTGATAAGCAAGGAAATACAGCGTAAAATCGGAGCCCTCCATTTTATCAATCAGCTCCATGCCGAGGACATTCTCGTAAAAGTCCAGAGAAACCTTGGGATCCTTAACACGAATCATCGTGCTATATATAAGTTTTGCATTCAAATACATACTGATGAAAACGGAAGCTAGCAGTTTCTTGCCATCAGATGTATTTAGAACGTACCTTCAGAATATCCCATGATGGCTAAAGACAAGCCGTGGCCCAGCGCACGGCCGCCCACAACGCACACGACCTCCATGGCGTTTCAATGCACGTGATTTACACGAGAGTCGAGGCCTACGTGCGCCTATGGATGAACGGACAGGTTCTGCAGTGCTTCCGTAGGGGCATTTGCTTCAGCTTGAGCAGAATCATCCTGTCTTTGAGCACTTCCTTTCTTTCCCTTGCGCTGCTTGTATTCAAAACCGGCAGCTTTGGCATTGGCGGCTGCCTCTTCAGGTGATTCAGCCAAACCGCCCTCTTCCTTGGTGAAGTATGGCGCAATCATAGGGTTGACTGGTCGTAAGTAGTTTCAAGCACGTACGCTTTTTGGCCTTGACCTTTTTGGCCTTTGGTTCCTCGTCGGGGTATGCGAGCGCTTTGATCTTCTTAAATTCCTCCGTCTCATACAGCTTCTGCACGGGTTCAAGCAAAGTATTCAAAGCAGTTGCGACGGCCGGCTTCAAGTCAGCCGGATGAAGCTTCTTTTCCTTAAAGTCCCTCACAAGATCATCGTACGAGGCATAGTGAAGAGGACCTCCGAACTTCTCCGGACGCATAATGCTGAAAAGAGTGCCCTCAGGAGCCTCATCAGGAATAAATGAGCGGGATTGACCTTCCAATCGGGTATGCTTGTCCATCATTTCTGCACGGACACGAGCAATAGGCATCAGCACGGCACCGACAAAAGCCAAGACACCATTTTCTTCCACTTCACCTTCCATGCAATAAGCAGCCTTAATTTTCTTCGAAACCTCACTTGGTGAGTCCAGGAAGTCAATCTTAGAGTCCGTATCAGATGAAGACATTTTTGAGCCGTTCATGCCTGGTACCATGCCATTCATGATGTGTGCGCGCTTCTGGTAACCAAGTTTGGGTAAGTATTGCTCAGCAAACATAAAAATCTTGCGCTGATCTAGACCGCCAAACTGAAAGTCAACATCAAGATATTGTTCGTCCAGAGCCTGTAGACCAGGATAAAGCAGGCCACTGAGGAGCGGACTAGCCACCTGCTTCACAACCTCAGCACCGGCCTTTTTAGCGTCGTGCTCTGTTACCATGGCGGCTAGACGGTACACGTCAAAATTGTACTTTTCAGTAAGTTGGTAAGAGGAGCCCATTACAAAGGTAAGACGTTCCGTAGGTACGCCAATCGACTTCATGACACATGTAAGGATCTGCTGATAATAATGGGCGCGATGCTTTACCAGCTCAATAGGCGCCTTCATGTTATCAAGGAATGCATGAATATCAGCAAAAAGCACTTTGACCTGGACACCTGCACGCAGAAAGTCAGCAAGCTTGGTGAGAGGAACTAAATAGCCAACATGGGGGCGGCCAGTGGGGGCGGTACCCCAGTAGCAGCGGAGGGGGCGCTCATTCGCGTCCAGAACCTGTTGAATAGATTCACCACCAATTATCTCTTCAATACCACGAGTAATTAGAGCGTAGCGCTCCTGTTTTGACAATGTGACTTCTGCAGTCATCGTATGTTGTGCTGGATACTCAAAAGTGACGGTGCAACAAGAAGCCAAGGAGAAAATGCTGACTAAACGCCACCAAACACATCCTCTATGGACTTGAGCATGACCAAGTGTAGGATGATGCAGAACAGAGAATTTTATGGGCGCTATGCTACATAATGAATAGGGGGTTATACGCGGAAACGTGAAGCGGGAGATCCTCTATCAAAGAAGTACTTGACCATGTACACTTGACCCACAGAAACGCCCAAAATGATAAGAGCTTGAAAAATAGAGTAGCGCGTGATCCGGTGCCGGGTATGATCCACAAGCACATATCCCTGATTATCACGAAGACGGAAATAACGAAGCGTACGCTCGATGGACGTGAGATCTGAATCGATTTTGGACATGGACTCTTCAACAGGCGATGATTGGTCCCGGAGAAGCGCGGCCTTGGCCAATGGTAGCTCAAGACGTGGCTCAGATTCCACCGTGATATCAAAGTCAACGAGCTTTTCCTCATGTGTGCTAACTCGGTTCTCAAAGCAGAAACTGTATTCACCCGCTTCATTCGCTGTAAACACAAAGTCTTCCTGAGACGACTTTTCACCATGCAAAATGACTTTATCGTGCGGTGATGTAAGAGTATAATCAACGTCGAAATCACCGCCTTCTTGCACAGCGAAGTAAAAGCCTACTTTTTCGTATTTTTGATCCACCCATGCAAAGTAACACGATTTGCCAGTTTGAGGAACGCGTGCCGAGAGGGCTGCAGCATCCGTTATTGTTATGCATATTGTCAATACAAGTAAGAGAACGGCCAGCGCATTCGTGCGTACACTCATTGTCGAACGACCGCTCAGCTTATTCGTGTAGACAAGTGACACGACTCAATGAGTTGGGGTCACCCGTTGGTCATGGATGTCACGTGCCGCGAAGCGAGCGAACACCCACATATGGCCCAACCGACGCTGAACATGCGTTGCATACCTTGAGCTACAAGTACATATCTTACGGTGTGGATGAGAGTTTTCGCAGAGCATTCATGAGCTGTTCAGTGCCTTCAGCAGTAGCGACACTCCAAACCTCAAATTCAGATGCCTGTTCATCAAGTGTGGCTAACCGAGCCTGGATGTCCGGCGACGCATGATGAGCCTGTGCGCGTTCACGCAAGGCCAGTTCACGACCAAGCTGCTGAGCGAATGGCTTGGACCGAGACAGATGAATCGTTTCACGCCCCGATCAATGAGTGTCGAGATTGTATGTGGCCATTGAAACAGCGACCTGAGCGCGACACGCGCATATAGTCTCGAATATCATCAATATTGCGAAGCACACGTCCATCATTAGACGACACAATTCGGATATCTTCAGTTGGTTCGTATCATGGCAAAACTTCCATGAGCTGTGCAAACGCCCGGTTTGTAGATTCGATGAACAAAGTGTGGTACGGACCCGAAAAGGGCAAGTTCACAGCCCGTGTCCCAATCCCTTTGAAATGGAGACGATCGCACGCATGATTGACGCCGACGCCCGTTCCAGATAAGCCAATCTGGATTTGAGCATGAATATATGCCGTTTTAACAAATTCCTCACAAGCAACACCTGGTACAAGGCCCGCTCGGATGTCCGCCTGGATCGAACGCACCTCGCTCAGGGCATGTTCTAAGTTGTCAGGTCGCATGACAACGGCACTGACTTGCGTACCTTGCCATCCCATAGAGGCAGGGTTGCATGCGGTTGTGACAGTATTTGTCTGTTCCTCTGTAATGAAGTGCTTACCTTTGCCACTCGACACATTGGCAAAGGCCCGCGTCTCGTACACATTGTTGGGTTTCTCGCAGCCTGGTGGAAAAGTACAGGATTTGTCATACGCACTTCATGGCTTCCAAGCCACGATATCGCATCGTGCGCAAGGCATCGCGTGGCTCAAGCACACCTGCTGCCACGAATGCAGCAAAAAAAAAACCCGAACCATGGCCTGCCGCCCAATGCACATGATCTCTCGATACATCCACATCGAATTCTTTTCGTAGAACAGAGAGAATAGATAATGCAGCGGTAAAAATGGCAGGCATAGCGTTTTCTGGTCGGGTGAGTTCAAGTTGTGAGCCGCGAAAAGCGAGATCAGTGAGCCACCTTGGTCATAAGCGAGTATCAGGTGCTCGGCACTGAGCGTCAAGACCATGTTGCTCTACTAAGCACGCCTCATAGTCAGCACGATCAGGATGAGAGCTGGCAGCGGACACAGGCTGTCCTGTAGCAAACTGAGTGACGTAGGTTTCTGCCTCGTGTCATACATCGCGAGCCGATTTATATTTTTCGCAGAAGTCACGGGCCAAGTTGACGTACTGAGACCCTTGGCCCGGCATGATAAGAGCGGAAAGTTTGGGTTGGATCAGGCGTCCCGTTAATCCCTGACCGATCCCAGCCACATTTGGACCAGCCAATGGAGGTGCAATACCTGATGAGACCCACAAAGAAGCATTAAACGATGATGATGGCAGGGAAAAAGTGCGTAGTTCTGGTAGAGGCTTGTTCGACTTGCCAGATGCAAGTCTCCTTCGTTCAAGCGTCGCTTCATCCAGCACGAATCCGTCCGCTGACGGTCTTCGCAGACGTGCGCTTTAGTTCAATACAGCACCTTTCCCTGCACGTGCTTGTAACAACAACAGAGGCTTGGCTCGACCACTTACCATGGACGCCGTCATCGTTGGGTTCGTGGTTCGATCGTCGCTGCCGTGAATTGACTCTTCTTTGCCACCATCTGACGCATATCTCTTACATTGTCTAATAATCTCATGCACTGAGTTTGATCGAGTACCATTATGGAGCCCAAGCTCTGAGCCCAGTGGAGCTGCGATAGGCATGCGCCAAGCGCCTAGATCGAGAATCACCCCGCGTCCTGTGCGGGTTCCATCTCCACACATATTTCCCACGCGCTCTCTCAGCTACGGTGCGCAGCACTGGATATCATCAACCCATGACAGACGCGGAATGCGACATTTCGCAGGCCCGTCCGC
>ERZ500978.314-NODE-314-length-14600-cov-4.578412_pt1 | contig 14600 bp, 16 predicted proteins | sample MGYA00248870_ERZ500978 | MGnify/ENA primary metagenome ERZ500978 (study PRJEB25958, sample SAMN03398513) | human skin metagenome | study: EMG produced TPA metagenomics assembly of the Human Skin Microbiome Metagenome (human skin metagenome) data set. | reverse complement strand
GAAGGTGCTTACCTGCGCTTGCCAGCAACCAAAGAACACCCAGAAGGTGAGCGTTTTATGCTTCGTTTCGATGAACGGGGTGAGCTGGCACCGCGTGATATCGTGGCTCGCGCCATCGACTTTGAGATGAAGCGACTAGGAATACGTCATGTTTGGTTAGATATTACGCATCAAGAACCAGCCTTTATTAAAGGTCATTTCCCTATGCTATATGAGCGGCTACTAGAGCTGGGCATTGACATGACCCAAGATAAAATCCCTGTAGTACCCGCCGCTCACTACACGTGTGGTGGGGTGATGGTCAATGAAAACGCCCAAACCGACGTGTTCAATCTATATGCCATGGGCGAAACGTCCTTTACGGGTCTGCATGGTGCCAATCGCATGGCGAGTAACTCGCTGTTAGAATGTTTTGTGTACGGGATGAGTGCAGCGCGGCATATTGCCGCTGCATTTGCAGAAAATCGCGTTCCCCCCATTCCTACTATCCCTGATTGGGACAGCCAAGATGTGACCGACCCTGACGAAGAAGTCATCCTACTACAAAACTGGGATGAGCTGCGCCAAAGCATGTGGCACTACGTTGGTATTGTGCGCTCAGACAAACGCCTGCATCGCGCACTCAACCGCATTTTGTTGTTAAAACAAGAAGTAAATGATTACTACGCCAACTTCGTGGTTAGTAAAAATCTGATTGAATTGCGTAATTTGCTGCTAGTCTCTGAGCTGATTGTGCGCTCGGCGCTACTTCGCCACGAATCGCGTGGACTGCATTACAACAAAGACTTTCCGCAAACTTTGCCAGTGGCGGCAGACGTGATTTTAACCCCATCTATGCCATAGTATGGGTTAAATAAAAAAGGGGATGTTTATCATCCCCTTTTTTCACAATGATGTTAAAAGCTTTATGGTACTAAGTAATGACACTAAATAACAACATTAAATACCCAGCTGCGTTAGCACTTTTGCCAACACTTCATCAGGTGTACCCTGCGCATCAATGCGTTTGACACGCTGCGGTTCTTGCTGTGCTTGATAAGCAAATCCTTGATGCACCCGCTCAAAAAACGCTAGCTGATTTTGCTCAAAGCGGTCTAGTTTGCCGCGATTTTTGGCACGGCTCATCCCTTCTGTCACCGGTAAATCTAGCCAAATGGTCATATCTGGCATTTTTGCCACAAACTGATGAATCAGTAATTCAATTTTGCTAAGTTCTGCCCTATCGCCCTGTTTGCGCCCAAACCCTTGATAGGCAATGGTGGAATCAGTAAAGCGGTCACACAGCACCCATTTACCCTGAGCGAGCGCGGGCAAAATCACTTGCGCCACATGATCGGCACGCGCCGCAAACATCAATAAAAGTTCACTGTCCTCTGTCATGGTCGTTGCTGGGTCAAGTAACATGGCGCGTAACTGCTCAGCAAACGGACTGCCGCCCGGTTCACGGGTCTGGATAAAGTCGATGCCTTGCGCGGTCAAATACGCTGCCACATTGGCAATCAAGGTGGACTTACCCACCCCTTCGGTACCTTCAAATGAGATAAATTGTTCGCTAATAGGGGCTTTCGCAGCTGTTTGCATGGGTATCGTTTTTTACTGACCTGATTGGCTGTTTTGGCTGGCGCGTTTTTCACGCATCACCCGCAGATAATCTTGCACCGCTTGGTTATGGTCTTCTAAATTACTGGTAAATTTATGACCGCCATTGCCCGTTGCCACAAAATATAGCGAATCGGTTTGATTTGGGTGGAGTGCCGCTTTAATGGATGCAATACTTGGCAAGGCAATCGGTGTCGGTGGTAAGCCGTCAATTTGGTAGGTATTGTAAGCGGTTTTTTCTTCAAGGTCAGATTTGCGAATATTGCCATCGTAACGATCGCCCATGCCATAAATCACGGTGGGGTCGGTTTGTAGGCGCATATTATTCTTCAGACGATTGACGAACACGCCTGCCACTTCACCCCGCTCACTTTCGACACTGGTTTCTTTTTCAATAATCGATGCCATAATCAGCGCTTCATATGGTGTCTTGTACGGCAGATTGGCTTGGCGATTGTTCCAGTTTTCCATCAATGCTGTGTGTTGACGGGTAAATAAATCCGTTAGCACTTTTTTATCGCTGCTGCCTTCATTAAAATAATAGGTGTCCGGTGAGAACCAACCTTCAAGGTTGCCATTCGGATGGTAGTCAGCAGGGATATTGAGCCCAAGTTTATCAACGTCAACTTTGCCGCCCTGAATAACTTCGTTTTTAATCCCTTTATTGTCCATCAAATGTTGATACAACTCTTTGGCTGTTTTACCTTCAATGATTTGCACTTTAATAAAAGCGACTTTCTCACCTTGTTGTAGCATGGCTAAATAATTGGCAAAACTTGGATTCTCAGGCAGTTGATAGACCCCTGGATGAAGCGGTTTATCCACCGTCATTTTGATATATAGTTTGGCAAGTGGCGCGACGAACAGTTTTTTCTTTTTATCCCAGTCGTCTACCAGCGCATAGTAGGTTTGGCCTTTATTGATGGTCACCATCTGCTTTGGTTGGGTGATAGTGCCATATAGGGTGTTGTACCAAGCAAACAACAACCAGCCCAGCACCAATACAATAAACCCGAGCAGCCCCAGTAAACGGTATTTATTTTTTTTGTTTCTACCGGTGATTTGGTCATTGAATTCTCGCGTTGAACGATTAATCAGACAAGCATCATTGCCATTGACGTTTTTGCTATGCGGGTCTTCGTCATCCTTATCCGTGATATCCTCGCCATCGATACCCTTATCTTTGCTATGATTGTCCTGCAATTGGGAATCTGGAATATCTGCGGCGTGAGGGGCGTCACTGGGCTGAGTAGGATGATGCTCAGAACCGTCTGAGGGACTAGACAGGTTGTTATCAGATTGGTCGTTCATAGAGAAGGCTTATATTGACTCAATAAGCGAGAATTTAACAATTAATGACAAAAATAGCAATTTTTTTTAGTTACCAGCAACACGATTTAAGTTAATTTTTGCGTATGGATTGGGGTCAAATCAAGCGCCTTTGGGTGTCCATCGGGTAGTATCAATGCTTGAATCGGCAAAATCCCGCGTACCGCATTGCAAAAAAACAAGCTTGTGATATTGGCTAACTCCTCGCTGGCTAAATATCGCTCCTCATGTGCCCTATTGTACTTGGCAAACTTAGCCAATAACACCTGCCGCATCACCCCTTTTACCCCTGAGCGGTTGATGGGCGGTGTGTACCACACGTTTTCATGATTAAGCTGATAAAACACATTGCAAAAGGTACCTTCTACCCAATGCCCCATCACATCTTGTACCAGCCCATCAATCATTTGCGCATCTTGAGTTTGGTGCTGCCACAGCTCGTGACTTGCCATCACTTTATCTTGGGCGTTTAGTAGCTTAAGCCCTACCAAGGGTTTTGGTAAACACGCAATTTGCTGCGTAAGACAGATGGCGGTAGCGGCAGGTTGGATGATGACTTGATTGGCTTGCTGTGCTAATGGCTTATCGGTGGGCATGAGCTTAATAAAAGCGTCAAATTCAGAGTTGCAAAATCCATAGCCTTTGATAGGTTGGTTTTTTCGGCAGACTATCAGCTTGAGCATACCGTGATTGAGGGTTTTAGCAAAATTGGCTAACTGGCTATTAAAGTATGCGCGGATAGTATGATTGGGGGATTCTAAATTGGCTGCCTCTAAATCAGCGTTGGTTAAATTGAGTTGTAACGCCTGGGCACTCTCGTCAATTCTATCTAAGTGGAAACTCAGCCAATTGATTTGTCCTGCCACCACCGCCATGGTGGTAAAGAACCCATCGCCATACGCTATGACCCGTGAATCAATATCGATAGCGGTGATTGGCGTTTGCTTGGCATACTGAGCGTCAGAGAATGAATACCACATGGTTATTTGGCTACTTGATTAAATTGATAGTTGACCGTATGACAGTGAAAGCCGCAGCAATCAGCCGCTTTTTTTAGCGGTTTTGGCGATGACAGTGGGTTTTCTGACCACCAAATCACAATGATAATTGTCACAGCGTGCTAATTCTACCAAAATTCCGTGGTAGCTCGCATTTTTAATCGGCTGTCCTTGCACCATGTGGGCAACAATGTCTGAGCCGTCTTGCCCAAACCAATTTTGGGTCAGCTGAAACGCTGTTTTGGCATGCTGGATGCTGGTGTTTTTAACGCTGGCATTGTCATAGGCACTGGCATAATACCACTGTAACTCGATATACATAGGCGAATCAAGCAAATCAAAATACGGCTCACCGGTTTTGGCAAAACTATATTTACTTGCCACATTGCTTCGGTAGTCCAAACTTTGCTTATCAATGGTGATGGGTTGACCTAACAGTAACATCATAGCTTCAGTATCGTGGATACTGACTTTGTTTGCCAGCGTTTGTTGCTGCCATTCATTGATGGGATAGACCACAGGCGTTGGCTGCGAGGTAGGGTTGATAGACGGATTGGCGGCTGTGGTCGATGCGGTAGTGCTAGCGGTCACACTGGCATTGCGTTGTGAGGCGATTTGTTTGACCTTATCACAGCCAGTTAAGGTGAGTGTTAGAATAACGCACCCCCCGCCAAGATTTTTTAGCCAAGTGCGTTTATTTTGGCTAGCGCCTTTTTGGTTAGTGCCTTTTTGGGTAACGCTTATCGGATGTTCTAAGCAGTTTTGACGCGGTAAAAAAAGCGGTTTGCGGGCAATTAGCTTCATTGTGTTTTGTAAACGTGTATTGTATAACGGGTTGGTGTGAATAGCGCATTGTAACAAGGCATTGATAGCGGTTAACAGTACGCTTTTGTTGTTATTTTTAGCCAAATCGATGAAATGCTACGCTTTACACCCACCCAATCATAACCCAGTCAATCAAAACCCAGCATTGATGTCGCAGCCATAGTTATTGTAAAGTGGTGGCAATTGGTAATTTTACTCATCGTATTATAGGTTTTCCCATGTCATCAATTCCTGATTCAAACGTCCGTTATCACTGCATGGTAATCGGCAACCCGATTGCCCATAGCAAATCGCCTGATTTGCACCAAGCCTTTGCCCAACAAACGGGCATCACCTTGTCTTACCAACGCCAATATTGTCCCAACGATGTCGACAGCTTTACCGCTGTCATCGAAGCATTTTTTGCAGGCGGTGGCACAGGGGCAAATGTGACCGTACCTTTTAAAGAGATGGCATTTGCGCTGTGCCAGCAGCGCGGTGAGCTATCTGAATACGCGCGCTTGGCGGGTGCAGTCAATACCCTTGCCATCAAAGACGGCAAGCTGTATGGCGACAATACCGATGGTCGCGGTTTGGTGGCAGATTTATTGTCGCAAGGCGTCAGATTAAAAGACGCAAACGTTGCTATTTTGGGGGCAGGTGGGGCGACTCGTGGCGCGATTTTGCCGTTGCTAGATGCGCAAGTAAAATCGCTGCATATTGCCAATCGCACAGTAGAAAAAGCAGAGAATTTAACCCGATTATTTGATACCGATAAGCTCACCTTTTCAAGTTTGACGGATTTGCCCAACGATATTGAGGTGATTATCAATGCAACGTCGATAGGTCTGAGCGGTGATACATTACCGTTTTCCAAGGATATGACTGTCGATTTTGCCTATGATATGATGTATGGCAAACCCTCCGCGTTTTTGGACTTTTTTAAGGCGAAACATGCCAAAACCTCGGATGGCTTGGGAATGCTGGTCAATCAAGGGGCATTAAGTTTTGCGCTTTGGACGGGTAAACAAGTCGATTTGACGAATTTTCAGTTTTAGCTGTTTTATAAAAAAGCAGTCAGCACTCACCTACGCCTTAGATAAACGCTTTAGATAAAATAGACAAAACCAAAATTTGCCCAAGAGAGCGCAGGAAAACCCAATAAAAAAAGCCAGTTTTGTCACTGGCTTTTTTTAGTCAGGCTAATTTAGCGATTCGCATTTCCTAATTGCGATAAAATATCACTGATTTCTTTGTTGGCCTGGCTCTCAGTTTGGGTGTCGCCATTTGGCGTCAAGCTATCAAATAACTGTGGCAAAAGCTCCGCCATACCTTGACGTACTTCACTTTGATCCACGCCCGTTTGTGCTGCAACTTGCGCCAACTCATCATTATCAAATAGCTGATTGATATCATTGGCATCCAGCGGTTGGTTTGATTGGTCCGCGCTCATCCAAGAGTTGGCTTGATGCCCAAATCCCATATTTTGGATTTTATTAAAAGCGCCTGATAGACCCCCATTACGCTGAATAAACATTAACGCGATTGGCAACAAAGCCGCCATTAACATACCTTTACCACCAAAGCCACTTTGACTTTGTGGAAATTGGTTCATACCCACGTTATTGCCCATGCCACTACCTAGACCACCGCCCATGCCTCCCCCTAGCACGCTACCTAGCACTTGTCCTAGCACGCCACCCTGAGACATTTGCGACATGCCTTGATTTTGGTTCATTGCCATACCGATGATATCATCCAACCCAAAACCATTTGATTGCATTTGTGGCTGCTGCACCCCGCCGCCTAAAACATTACCAAAAATATTCCCTAGGCCGCCCATATCCGCTTGGCTTTGACCGCCCATTTTGCTTTGGCCCATTTTGCTTTGAATGGCACTTTGCGCCACTTGTGTTACTAGACTTGTTAATAAACCCATGGTCATTCCCTTTTATTTATCTTTTTCAATGATTGTTGTATATCACCAATAATACCGCGCTGACGCATGCCAATTGCGCTTAAGTTCAAACTAAAATGCGCAGTCGCCTCAACACTTGGTTGATTTAATTGTAGCAATATTGAATATAACTTATATACCATTTTTGTTATCGCCCTAGCGTGTTCGCTAGCACCTTAAATTGCCGCCATGTATCGCGATCCACTTGGTCTTGCCAAATGGTTACACTGATTTTAGTTGGCGCTGATTCTATCAACTCAAATGTTAAAATCACTAGGCACCCCATATCAGCGATGCCCTTCAAGCTCGCCTGCCACACCGCTTGTTTACTATGTCTAGGTACTTTGACAACCCCACGTACCCACTGGATTTGCCAAGTTAAAAAATCAAAGTTGTCATAGGGTAAGGTTTGATTGTTACTTTGCGGCTTGGCGTGTAACGATGATATAGCCAATAAGTGACAACTGGAAATTTGCCCTAACCAGAGACTGGCTATAGCGACCATACCTAGTAAAAGTTTATAGGTAAGCGCCAAAGGTACGAGTGCCAAAATGCCAACAACCACCCATAAACAAGCTCCCCAAAGCAGTTTTTTATCCACACTGGGTTTGAGCGTGGCATCAATATCAATAAATGCGGTGTTATGACGCGATAAGTAGCGCTCGTTCATCTTAAATTAAGAGGCTGCTTTTAATGATTTGAGCTTGGCTATCAAATTAGCAAATTCTGGCTTGGTCGGCTGATTGTGTAAAAACCAGTCCAGCAAATCAGGATCTTCTTCTTTCACCAATTCTGCAAAAATTTGCTGCTCTTGTGAGTCGGCTTGTAGATAGTGCGCTCTCACATACGGGTCAAAATAATAATCAAGTTCTTTTAGACCGCGTCTGGCACGATAGATAACTTTGCGCTGCTCTAATGTAGGTTCTGGCTGGTTGTCACTCATGATAAATCCTTGTTGTTGCGCGTTAAATTCATGTAATTCTTAAATTTTTATGAAGCTTTTGCCTGTTGGGTCGCTTGCCACATCGCAAGCCCTGCTTTAGTCGCTGCTACATTATGGGTGCGCAATATACACGCCCCTTGCTGCACAGCAAATAGCCCTGCAACCATACTAGCAACATCTCTATCGGTAGGGTCATGAGGTAGATTTGCTGACTTAAGGACTTCCCCAACAAAGCGTTTACGGGATAATGCTACCATGACAGGTAAGTTAAACGTATGCAACCGATAAAATTCATTCAGCCATGCCAGATTTTGCTGGGCGTTTTTGGCAAAGCCAAATCCTGGGTCAATGATAAGATTGTCACGTCTGACCCCACCCGCCATAACCTTATCAATGCGCTGCTGTAACTCGCTAATAACATCGCTATATAAATCTTGATAATCATCTAGCTGATTCATGGTTGTTGGCTCACCACGCATGTGCATGAGCATGACAGGAATATAAAGTTTAGCAGCGGTAGCAATGGCATCGGGGCGTGTCAAGGCTCGTACATCATTCCAAATTTTGGCGCCGACTTGACTGGCGAGTGTCATCACGGTCGGGCTACTGGTATCAACCGACACCCACACTTGCTCACCAAAGCTGCGATTAATCGCTTCAACCACTTTAATGACGCGGTCAATTTCTTCTTGCTCACTCACGGGACTGGCGTTTGGGCGAGTAGATTCACCGCCCACATCGATAATCGTCGCCCCGTCTCTGATCATCTGCTCGGTATGACGCAAGGCTTGGTCAACATGATTATATCGACCGCCATCAGAAAATGAATCTGGGGTGACATTTAAAATACCCATGATACGGGGATAAGATAAATCGAGCGTTTGATTATGATAATGAATGGCAAAGTTGGGAATGGGCTGTAACTGCATGATGTCCACAATGATGGCTAAAATTTTTTACTATTTTAAGTGAAAAACAAAAAAACCGCTATCAAGTTGGTAGCGGTTTTTGGGTAACTCATATCATGGATAATTTACATTGCAGGTAACGGCGGCGGCGTTAAGCCCGAACCACTTGACGGTGGATTGCTTGGTTTATCAAAATTTACTCTAACAGGCTCTTGATAAACTTTAGGCTCGCGTGGTGGCATACCTGCCATAATGTCTTGCAATTGGTCACGGTCGATAGTTTCCCATTTCATTAACGCATCGACCATGGCATGCATTTTGTCCGCATTACCTTCAATTAATGCACGTGCGATATCATACTGCGCTTCTAGGATACGACGAACTTCATCGTCCACTTTCTGCTGGGTTGCTTCTGAGATAGTGCGAGATGAGGCACCAAAGTAACCTTGATTTTCATCTTCTTCATACACCATTACACCCATGGCATCTGACATACCGTATTTGGTAACCATTGCACGCGCCATTTTGGTAGCACGTTCAAAGTCATTTGACGCGCCAGTCGATTGCTGATTGATAAAGACTTCTTCAGCGATACGACCACCAAATAAAATCGCAATGTCATTGAGCATTTTTGATTTATAAACGCTAGTCTGATCATGCTCTGGCAATTGCCATGTAACACCCAATGCCCAGCCACGGGGCATGATAGTGACTTTATGTACAGGGTCGGTACCCGGTAGCATTTCAGCCACTAAGGCATGCCCTGCTTCATGATAAGCCGTTGCACGGCGCTCTTCTTCACGCAGTACCATCGATTTACGTTCTGGACCCATATAAAGCTTGTCTTTGGCTTCTTCAAAGTCGTTCATATCAACTGACGCTTTGTTGTTACGTGCAGCAAATAGCGCCGCCTCATTCACCAAGTTCGCTAATTGTGCGCCACTAAAACCTGGCGTACCACGCGCCAATGAACGAATATCGACGCCAATTGTTGAGGGCAATTTTTTCATGTGTACACGAAGAATTTGCTCACGGCCTTTGATATCAGGCAAGCCAACTTGCACTTGACGATCGAAACGACCTGGGCGCAACAATGCTTTATCGAGTACATCGACTCGGTTGGTTGCAGCAATCACGATTACCCCATCATTGCCTTCAAAACCATCCATCTCAACCAATAACTGGTTTAAAGTCTGTTCACGCTCATCATGACCACCGCCCATGCCTGCGCCGCGATGACGACCGACAGCATCAATCTCGTCAATAAAGATGATACAAGGGGCATTTTTCTTGGCTTGTTCAAACATATCACGCACACGGCTGGCACCGACACCCACGAACATCTCAACAAAGTCAGAACCTGAAATTGAGAAAAATGGTACTTTGGCTTCACCTGCAATCGCTTTGGCAAGCAAGGTTTTACCAGTACCGGGCGGGCCCACCATTAACACACCACGTGGAATGGTCGCGCCAAGTTTGGTAAATTTTTCTGGGTCACGTAAGAAGTCGACAATTTCTGTCACTTCTTGCTTGGCTTCATCACACCCTGCCACATCTGCAAATGTCACTTTGATTTGGTCTTCTGATAACATTTTGGCTTTAGATTTACCAAAACTCATCGGACCCATACCGCGACCACCACCTGCACCACCACCGCTCATGTTACGCATGATGAACAAGAACAAACCAATGATCAATAGCACTGGGAAGCTTGCAATCAGTAATTGCATCATCACGCCTTGACGTTCAGGGGTAGCGCCTTGAACTTCAACATTATGCTTGATAAGCTTTGGCATTAGCTCAGTGTCAGTGACGGCAGGACGCACTGTCTCAAAAGTTGAGCCGTTTTTCTTTTCGCCAGAAATTTGCTCACCGTCAATTTTGACACTTTTGACCTGGTTCGTTGCCACCGCAGTGACAAATTGAGAGTAATTGAGCTTATCAGGTTCATTGCGGGTATCAAAATTGCTAAAGACTAGCACTAATACCCCTATCACAACTAACCACAATAAGGTATTTTTTACCATGTCGCTCACGTTGTTTTTCATCCTTCGCGTTAGGGGGTTAATCAAAAAAGTGGAGTTAAATCAAAATATTTACCAAAGATAGGTAGATGTTTCACCAAAAATAGACGTTACATTAATCTTTCAATATAGCATGATATATGGATTTACATTAACATTATCAAGCGAATTCTCTGTTATTTTCTAGTAAAAACATATTACCAATTTTTATCCAGTCAGCTTCACCGATAGATTAAAGCAAATTAGCTTATTTGGTGGCAATCCAATACATTTCTTTTGAGCGTGCGCGTGACGCTGCAGGCTTGATACTGCGCACTTTACTAAAACGCTGCTGCATATTTTTTCGTAAGGCATCAGAGCCTTCGCCCTGAAATACCTTAATCACTAAGGTGCCACCTTCAGGGAGCACTTGCTCGGCAAAGTCCATGGCAAGCTCACACAAATAAATCATGCGTGGCTGATCGACTGCAGAAAAACCCGAGGTATTGGGTGCCATGTCAGATAGCACCACTTCCACTTTTTTATCAGCGACTTCTGCCATGATGTTGTCAAACACTGCTTGCTCACGAAAATCCCCTTGGATAAAGGTCACATTCTCTAGCGTATCCATCGGCAATATGTCTGAGGCAATGAGTTTGCCATTGTCACCGACTAGTTTGCCAGCAACTTGCGACCAGCTGCCTGGGGCAGAACCCAAATCGACCACCGTCATGCCTTTTTTAATCAGCTGCAGTTTTTCGTTGATTTCTAGCAATTTGTAAGCCGCTCTTGCCCGATAGCCATCGCGCTGGGCAAGTTTGACATAGTGGTCGTCAATGTGCTCTTTCATCCACGCACGGCTACTTTTGGACAATTTTTTGTTGGTAATACGCGTTGCCATAATTCTCTACAAACTACCCTTTATATATAGTTTAAAAATTCTTCACTTGGGATTTGGCTAAAAAACCCAAAGCCATCCTAGAATGACCATTGGTAAATTTTGACAATCTCAAGGGTTAAGGCTGTTATTTTAGCATATTTCACCCAGTTAGCTTGTGTTAACTCATGGATTGGCTATTGATTTTTTCAATCCAGTGATTTTTGTAGATTGATAAGTCATGGCAGCGTTTTTGCCTATGTGTTTTTGCCTATGTATTGCCCATAATTTATTAGGCAAAATGATTAATATGGTATAATGCTAGCTAATTTTTTTATAGGTCAATTGACAGTTATGGCAAATTCAAGCTTATCAAATGCTGATATCAAACATTTAAAAGGCATCGGTCACCAGCTGAACCCTGTGGTAATGATTGGGGGTCAAGGCGTTACCCCAACCGTTATTGAAGAAATTGGGCGCGCACTGACCGATCATGAGCTGATTAAAGTAAAAATCCCAGCCGGTAGCAAAGCAGATCGTGACGCTGTGGCAAATGCGATTGCTGAAGCCACTGATGCGATTTTGGTAACCAGTATCGGTCGTATGGTGTTATTATTACGTCGCAATCTGGACGCCAATCCTAAGTTATCAAACTTAGTACGTTTTGGCTAAGGCTATAATGGACACGTTACAGGGTGAGACATTTGCACTGACGATCCCGGTTGAGCAACTCACCGTATCGGCAACACTGGACTACCAGCTCTTAGTCCATGTGGTTGCTGATAGTAAATTTTTAACGCTCTTATTTGATGCTGCCCATCCCAAGATTGATGATAGTCAAACCGCTCTACAAGCTGGTCTATGGGCAAATTTTCCGACATTTAGCCCATTGGCACTTCAACGTGTGATGCGTCAAGATTATTTATGGCAAGCAGATTGTTTTGAGTGTTTTATTGCCAAAGATAGCCAAGCGGATAGCCCGTATCTTGAGGTCAATTTGGCGACCAATGGTGAGTTTAATCTTTATTATTTTGACAGTTATCGGACACCGAATACATTACCCCCTCGGCGCGTGCCTATCACAGCGCTGACTTATGGTGAGGATATCAATTTTTTTAGCCAGGCCGTTACACAAGATACTGAGCTTGCGCTTGTGTTTTGGTGTTCTGCAAGTCCAATGCTCCTTACCCATGTACGAGCCGTACAGCAGCAATATGCGTTTAGCGTTGGTACTTTTCGTGTCGGTATGACATTTGCCAAATCAGCATTGGACAAGTTGGTTGGTGCAAATAGTAATTATGCGCTAAATCCAACGCGTGTGATTCAGCAACCGCCAGATAATGGATTAGCAGATAACTCAGCTCCAATAGTCGATGAAATGAGTTATTGGGCCATACAGCATGCACAGCCAGCGGACTTTCATAACAAGGCACACTGGATAAACAGCTAAATTAGGATGATTTTAAACCATAGCGCAGCGAAAAATAAAAAACTGGCATATAAGCCAGTTTTTTTTATATGCCGAGATATAATAACGATTAACGTGCTGGCGCCATTGCTAAGTAAGTTTGTGGATTGATGGCTTGACCATTTTGGCGCACTTCATAATGTAGGTGGGCGCCTGTTGAACGACCCGTGTTGCCTACTGCCGCGATTTGCTGGTTTGCATACACCGTATCGCCAACGTTAACATAGTTTGCAGAGGTATGTGCGTAACGCGTGACAGTACCGTTGCCATGATCTACTTCAACATAACGACCATACCCTGTACCCCAACCTGAGAAAGTTACCACACCATTACCGGTGGCATAAATAGGGGTGCCAATGGGGGCAGCAAAATCCATGCCTTTATGAAACTGTGATTTACCAGTGACAGGGTGGATACGATAGCCAAAACCTGAACTCATGCGCGCAGATGACGTAATTGGGCGCAACGCCAACATGCCATTACCCGCATAGCTGCCCATTGCAGGCATGTTGATAATGGTGGTTGGCTGAGTCGATAGCTTTTGTGCTAAACTTGCGAGGCGGTCTTCTTTTTGCTGGGTTTGCTGGCTTAGATTTTTGATAGCGGCATTGACGGCATCTGAAGGCAGATAATAATCTTCACCATCATCTTCACGGACAATAACTTGACTGGTTTTACCGGCATTGGTAATCGATAGAATTTGAGCTTGTGCAACACTCATTGTGGTTAAAGCAACAACTGGTAATGCGATTAGAGCTAACTTCATCTTTTATCCTTTGTTAAACCTTATGCTATTAAACCCTGTGCCAATGTCCTGTGAACGCTACTACCGCGCATTGGCAAGATTTAATTCACTATAATTTGGTCTTAAAATCACCTACACTAAGACCTAACACTAAGACTAAATCAAAATTTTTGTCGCTTAACTACCCACCACACTGCGCATTGACTATGAAAAAACCAACCAACCATCTTGCTTCTCGCACTGAGCGTCTTGCCAACTATCAATTACCGTTTCAAAAAAAGCTGCAGCAATTACAGCAATTGACGGACGATGTTCGCAGCGCTTGGCAAAACGTATTGCCTCAAGAAGTCTTAGCAAGCTTACAAGTGATTGCTTGTGAATCGTTTAGACTTGTGGTTAGTACAAATAGTCATACCCTTGCCAATCACCTCAATTACAACCAGCAGCACCTACTGTCAACCCTGCAAGCGTTCGATAACAATTTTCATCAATTTAATCAGTTACGTTTTCGCGTGGTGATTGTCAAAGCTAGTTATGACTCGCAAATGCCAAATTTACAGTGTAATCACAATGTTAGCAATGTAAAGAAGTGTGAGCTAAGCGAATCTACGAAGCGAAATATAACACAGCTATGTGACCTTGTCACGGACAACGAGCCACTTAGAACGGCGTTACAAAAACTGATAAAAGACTAAAGCAGCCAATTTACAATGTAACTTTATGTAAATTATGTTGCTGATATCGCAAGATTTATCAATAGATTAATGGCTTATGCAAGTGAAAGTAAAAATATAGGGAGAAATTTACAATCAGCCTCGTAGATAAAGATATCTTTTTTTTTATTTTTACTGCGCTTATAGTAGCCAATGGCTAAAAAAAGATATCCAAAAATTAAATGATAAAATTGGATGGTTGGGTTTAATTAGTGTAATAAAATGATAACTTGTTGATGAAAAAATGTTACTATAT
>ERZ500978.312-NODE-312-length-14740-cov-7.009125_pt1 | contig 14740 bp, 10 predicted proteins | sample MGYA00248870_ERZ500978 | MGnify/ENA primary metagenome ERZ500978 (study PRJEB25958, sample SAMN03398513) | human skin metagenome | study: EMG produced TPA metagenomics assembly of the Human Skin Microbiome Metagenome (human skin metagenome) data set. | reverse complement strand
GCGTCGGCTTCTCGGCCATCCACCAGTCTTGCAGCGTGGTATGCTCCGCACACAGCTGGCTAAGGCGCCGCTGCAAATTGCGCCGCTGCGGACTGGGAGAGGAGTCCTGCTCATGCACCAGCAGCGCATCGAGCCTCGCGCTGCGCGCCGTCGGAGATGCGTTCGGTCGGTCGCGGCAGCGCCGGGGGGTCAACGGCATCGCCGACGAGGTCGTGCGCCTTGGCGTGACAAAGGCGTGGACTGAGCCGCTCTCCGATGCCGCGTGGTGCTCAGACTGGATATGGTCACGAAGCACGGCGATATGATGCGAAAGCAGTTGGCGCTGGACGTCGCAGAGGGCATCAGACACTTGCATGTACTGCTGCATGACCTCATCCGTGCGCTCCATGGCCATCGTTACATCCTCACGACGTACGAGCATCGGAGCAGAGGGTGCGTTCTGCCCCGATGTATGAAGCCGATGCGTGGCGCCACGCATCTTTTTTTCGAGGGAAATGCGCTCTTGCACATCCTGGAGCGAGGCCGTGAGTCTGTGCTGCTCTTGGCGCAGTTCAGCGACGCGCTCGAGCGACAAGAGCTCAAAAGGCTCAGCCTCAAGGAGCGAGTACGTCAAGAGCAAGTCGTGGAGGATGGCGGTACTGGTGACCGCCACGGAGGAGGAGGCCTCCGACGCGGATCCTGTCAACATGCCGCCATGGTACAAAGGGCGTGGAAGGGGGGACATGCACAGAGCACCCTCCTGTGAAGAAGTGGGCGAGGGCGATGGCGAGCGTGCTCGCCTCACAGGAGTGGATGGTTCCTCATTCGTGAGCGGGCGCATGGCCCACGTCTGGCGACAATCGTCGGCGTGCCACATGCTCATCGAGCCACACGCCGCCGACGCGCGTCCTTCATCACGTGATCTAAACGGGCCCTGGCGAGGGGCTCGGCGGCACGCCTCCTGACGACGGACGGGATGGGACCGGGCGGACTGTTTGGGCAGCTGCGCGGGATCGATGCGTTCGGGCGCATGTCGGAAGACGTGCGCATTCGCACGAATGCCGGTGCGCTGCTCACGCTGGCCAGTGGTCTGCTGATCTTGGTGCTGATCGTGAGCGAGGTCCTGGACTATCGTCGGGTGCAGACCAGTCCGCGTCTCGAGGTCGATCTCGGACGTGGCGAGCGTCTCGCCGTGCAGTTCAACGTGACGTTCCCTCGCATCCCATGCTACCTGCTTTCACTGGACGTCGTGGACGTCGTGGGCGAAAACCAGGTCGACGTGCACCACGACATCGAGCGTCGTCGTCTGGACGAACAGGGCCGGCCCGTGTCGCAGGACATTATCCGCGCGCTCGAGAGTGAGGCCAAGCAGATCATCGCGCAGCGCGGTCCGGACTACTGTGGTGACTGTTACGGTGCCGAGCCGCCCGAGGGCGGCTGCTGTAACACGTGTGACGAAGTGCGTGAAGCCTACCTCATGCAAAACTGGTCCTTCACGTCTCCCGACGACATTGAGCAGTGCCGGCAAGAGCACTGGTCCGAACATGTGCGCGAGCAGAACCACGAGGGCTGCAACATCGCCGGCGAGGTGCGTGTGAACAAGGTCGTGGGCAACCTGCACTTCAGCCCAGGCCGCACCTTCCAGCGCAACGACATTCATACACACGATCTCGTGCCGTACTTGCACGGCATCGGCGAGAGTGTGCACCACTTTGGGCACAAGATCCACCGCATGAGCTTCGGTATGCACGACGAATTTGCGATCGAGCGCACATCCCGCGGCAAGCGCTGGGGCCCGCTCAAGCGCCAGCTCGGCATCGTCGACGCGCTGGAAAACCACGTCGGCAAGACCGACAACAGCGACGTCATGTTTCAATACTTCCTCAAAGTCGTGCCTGTAGAGGTACACAAGCTGAATGGTCGGCAGATGAGCACGTACCAGTACAGCGCGACGTCGTACGATCGCGACCTCGACGACTATGATCGCGGGGAGCGGTCCGGTCATATCGTGCGCAGCATCGAGGGCATCCCCGGTGTGTTTTTCAACTACGAGATTTCGCCCCTGCGGGTCGTCCAGACAGAATGGCACCACTCGGTGTGGCACCTCGTGTCCAATCTGTTTGCCCTCATTGGCGGTATCGTGACCGTCGCGGGCCTCATCGACGGCGCTATTTACCGCGCGCGGCGGACTTTCCGCATCGTGAGCCAGGGGGGATACTCTGACGACACAGACGGTCTTGGTATGGACGCCAAATTGCTATAGTAGAGGCAGAAAAAAAGACTACCTATCGACCTCACCGAACACCAGGTCCATCGTGCCGATGATGGCAACCATGTCAGGCAGGTAGTGGTGGCGCGCGACAAAGTCAGCACCGGCAAGGTGACGGAAACCCGGCGCAGAGATCGAGCAGCGATACGGGCGGTTCGAGCCGTCGGACACAAGGTACACACCCATCTCGCCCTTGGGCGCCTCAATGGCGCTGTACGTCTCACCAGGCGGCACGGCAAAGCCCTCCGAAAACAGCTTAAAGTGGTGGATCAGACTCTCCATGCTGTCCTTCATCATCGCACGCGACGGTGGCGCAATCTTGTGGTCGTCGACCTTGATTTGACCCGCCGGCATCTTGTTCAGGCACTGGTGAATAATGCGCAGCGACTGGCGGAACTCCTCAATACGGCACAAGTACCGGTCATAGCAGTCGCCATTCTTGCCCACGGGCACGTCAAACTCGACCTGGTCGTATGCATCGTACGGCGCGACCTTGCGGATATCCCACGGCACACCACTGCCGCGCAGCATCACACCGCTGAAGCCATAGTTAATGGCCTCCTGCGCCGTCACAGTACCAATGCCGATGGTACGCTCACGCCACACACGGTTGGCCGTCACCAGCTCCTCAATTTCGTCCACACGGCCCGCAAACTGCGTGGCCCATGCGTAAATGTCGTCCAGCAGGCCGGGCGGCAGGTCGTACGTCACACCACCAGGACGCACGTACGCAGCGTGCATACGCGCACCAGAGACACGCTCGTAAAACTCCATGATCTTTTCACGCTCCTCCAGACCCCACACGAAGGGCGTCAGACCACCCACATCCATAATGTGCGAGAGCACAGCCATGCAGTGGTTCGAGATACGCGTAAGCTCACCGTACAGCGTACGGATCCACTTGGCTCGCTCAGGCACCTCGATGTTCAGCAGCTTCTCCACGGCGCGTGAGAAACACAGCTCGTTCGTCATCATGGAACTGTAGTCCAAACGGTCAAAGTATGGGAGCGCCTGCTGGTACGTCTTGTACTCAATGAGCTTTTCTGTACCACGGTGCAGCAGACCCACATGTGGCTAGCGTGGTTAGCGGAAGGGCATACGTACATCCACACGAAGAATCTCTTCACCGTTCAGCTCCATAATCAGACGCAGCACACCGTGCGCGGCCGGGTGCTGCGGACCAAAGTTGACCGTAAAGTGACGCAAATTCGAGTCATTCTGCGTACCCTCTTCCCGCAACAACGTCGCGGCATCCATCCCCTGCAAATCTTCCACCGTAGTGGCCGAGTGTGTTGGGTTCCCCACCTTCTCAGTAGATTCAGAGGCGTACATCCGGCGCGGCAGCGACATCGAGCCACGATGCGCCAGCTTGACGCTCGGACGCACAGCGCTACGCAACGCACGCATGCTCGCCATGTGCCATGAGCTCGACAGCATCCTTGCCATCCACGAGCAATGAACGATAGGGGAGAAAAACGTCGTCCTGACGGCCGCCGTTCCCGGCGGTTGCACCGATTCGGCCGAATAGACCACCACCTCTGCTATGAACATTACAAAGCCTCCATCACTCGCTACGAGCCTAAAGGCGTTCGGTCAAACTCGTCCAGGATCTCGTCGGTGGCCACGCGCATCTCGTTGGCCATGCGGTGCACTTCCGTGCCAGGATGATTGTACATGAGTGCATTGGCGAACATGAGTGAAAAAGCACGCCGCAAATCCATAGACGACGTTATCGCTCCCTCCTTGATGCGTTGCTTCATGAGCTTCAAGTCCATGGGCTGCTTGATGACGGTATAGTAGTTGGGTGCATCCATCTCCTTGATGGGCTGATCAAACAGGTTCGCGTGCGTATGATTTGACACTTGGTTGTGGAGCATCAGCAACAGCTGCGTCGTGCGTCGCCGGCTCTTGTCTCGCTCTGCATCGGATACGCTCTCGTCTTCCTCGGCACGGTGTGAACGTGGGGTATGGGCCGGGAGCTCGGGCGACGATGATGGTGACGATGACGCTGCCATAACGCGCGAGCGTTTACGAACGCGTGTGCTGTACGTGGTCGTAGAGGGCGGTGGCGCTGCATGCTTGCCCATGTCAGCTCGCGAAGGATCGGCCGTATCGCCCAGCAAATCCTGCTCCACCTGCAAGTCGTCGTCGTCGTCCGGCGCCTCCTCTTCTGTCTCAGCCACATGAGAAACCACTGGCTCCGTGGATGCCGCCTCTTTTCCAGGCTCCGATGGAGCCTCGACCTGTACATGCTTTTGGAGCTCGTCATCATAACGCCCAGCCCGCAAGCCCTCTAGTTTTTCATGCAGTCCATGAAACGCCTTGTCCTCCGCTGCGATATCAGATACAAGCTCTTCCAGTCGTGCAGCATACAATCTCTGAGCAAGAGCTAGCTGAGCGCCGCGATCTGTCCGCACAGTATCGGACGGAACGTGCGCCTGCATCAGCGCCGTCCACACACGCTCACAAGTGTCAGCGCTTCGACCACGTGGCGTCTCTTTCATGCACGGATGGGACGTGATGTGGGTGGATACGCTAGGCCAGTTCGGCGGTACATGACCGTCCTGATGCACAATTTGAGCTAGTAGTAGCTGCTCACGCAACGGCCACACTGCTGGCGCAGGTTGGCGCTCCATGAGGTAAGACCCCAAGGAACGCGCGTCGCAGGGTCGCCGCTGTGTCCCACGTGGAGATCCAGCTGAGTCAGCATATGGCGTGGTGGAGCGTGACGCTCGTAGATCGTCGTAGCTAATTTCTCCTCATCTTTCCCCACCGATTCTCGTCGACATGGCCATGGTGGTCGATGAGTCGACGGACCCCAAGTATGACCGACAAGACGAGGCCTACTTCGGATACTACTCCATGCTAACGCACCAAGCTCAAATGTTGCAGGACTCTGTGCGCACGTCCGCGTACCAAATGAGCATCATGCAGCATGCGTTGCCCAACTTTGCTGATCAAACGGTGATGGACGTCGGCGCAGGCAACGGCATTCTATCTCTCTTCGCTTTACAGGCCGGTGCCAAGCTTGTATTTGCCGTCGAGGCCTCTACCATGGTCGAGCATCTTCGTCACCTCGTTCGTGCAGCGCATGCACAGGACGGCGATACGGCACCCAACATGTGGACGCGCGATCGGTTAGCTGTTGTGCATGCTCGTGTGGAAGATGTGACACCAGGTATGCTGCGTGAAGCAGCGCCGATACCCGTTGAGCCACGCGTCGACACGATCGTGTCTGAATGTCTCGGTGTACTGCTGGTCCATGAGCGTATGTGTGAAACGCTCCTTGAGGCGCGGGATCGTTTCTTGAAGCCGGACGGCTCTATATTTCCGCGTGTTGGCATCTTGTGCTTCTCGCTTCTGAATGACGCACGCATGTGGCAAGAAGTACGGGCACGCGGCGAATGGTGGAATACCACCGACTTTTACGGCATCGATTTGACGCCGTTTGTCGATGCGGCTCGAGCGGAGGCCTTTGCGAGTCCGGTCGTGGGCTGCTTCTCCCCCGTGCACGTTATTGGCACGACACCGGACGGTGCCAACACGGACAGCGCTGTGTGTCGCTACATGATGGACTTTAGCACGATCAGCATGAGGGATCTTTGTGAATTTGATGTGCCACTCGCCTTTGACTGCATTGATGAGGCCACCGTCGTGCATGGCCTGGGCGCATGGTTCGACCTTTCGTTTCTGCAAGTGGATGATCATCCTGGTGTGTACGATGCTGAGCAAAACTACATGACGACGAGTCCCTTTGCGCCGCCGACGCATTGGGCACAAGTCCGCCTTTTCTTCCCCGAACCTCTGGCGCTCAATGCCGGCCAAAAAGTATTCGGCACGCTGCACTTTTGTGCCAACAAAAACCGCTCCTACGATATACAAGCTGACATCTACGTTCCTTTTGGCGATGACCAAGGTGCTCAGCAAGCCTTGTACCGCCGTCAGGCTTGGTGGAAACTGGACAAGCAAACCTACTCTTGGGAAACCATGTAGCTCCATGTGGAGGGATTTTTTTTGTAGACGACGCGGCCCTTCTTTTTTTCTGCACAACGACTGGTATGCGGAAACAGTTGGATCCACGGATCCCGACGCTGATCCGTAACAATGTGGCGAGTGGCCACCGGTCATTTTTCGTCGTGGTCGGTGATCATGGACGTGACCAAGTGGTCAACTTGCACTTTTTGCTATCCCAATCCCGCGTTGAGGCACGACCCAATGTCTTGTGGTGCTACAAGAAAGAGCTGGGATTTACGACACACCGAAAGAAGCGCGAAGCCAAAATCAAGCGCGATATCAAGCGTGGCGTGCGGGATCAGGATGCACAAGATCCGTTCGAGCTTTTCGTGGGCGTCACAGATATCCGGTACTGCTACTACAAAGACACGCCCAAGATTCTCGGTCGAACGTTTGGTATGTTGGTGCTGCAGGACTTTGAGGCCCTGACCCCCAATTTGCTGGCGCGCACGATTGAAACGGTGGAAGGTGGTGGTGTGATTGTCCTTCTTCTGCAGAGCATGTCTAGTCTCAAGCAGCTGCATTCGCTGTCGATGGACGTCCACAAGCGGTACAGGACTGCTTCGACGGAGGAGGAGCCCGTCGCGCGCTTTAACGAGCGCTTTCTTCTCTCGCTGAGCTCGTGTCAGGACTGCTTGTTGCTGGACGATGAGCTGAATGTACTGCCCGTGAGCCGCGGCCGTGACATTCGCCCGCTGCCGGAAACGCAGTCGTCGCAAAGCACGGGTGGCGTCGGCGCTGCTGTGCGCCGTGATGAGGCATCGAGGCAGCGAGCTGAGCAGCTGGCTTCATTACGTGCTGATGTGTCTGAGACGCGCGTCGTGGGCGACGTCATTCGGCATGCTCGGACGATGGACCAGGCGACGGCCGTTTTGACCATCCTGGACGTATTGGCGAGCTCGTCGCTTTCGACCACTGTCACTCTTACGGCCGGCCGTGGACGTGGCAAGTCGGCCGCGCTGGGTCTGTGTCTTGCAGCGGCCATCGCGCACGGCTACAGCAATATTTTTGTGACGTCACCGAGCCCGGACAATGTTCGTACGCTCTTTGAGTTTGTGCTCAAGGGTCTGGATGCGCTGGGGTACGAGGAGGTGGCCGATTGGGACTTGCAGCGTGGCACAGGCGAGTGGAAAGACACGGTCGTGCGCATCAACGTATTCCGTGGACACCGGCAAACGATCCAGTATATCCAGCCGCAGGATCATGCCGTACTGAGTCAGGCGGAGCTCGTGGTCATCGACGAGGCAGCAGCGATTCCCCTTCCGATGGTGCGGGCGCTTCTGGGTCCCTACCTCGTGTTTCTCTCCTCGACGATCCACGGCTACGAGGGCACGGGACGAAGTCTTTCCCTCAAGCTGTTTCAGCAGCTCCGGTCGTCGGGTGCCGGTGGTCGCTCCCTGCAAGAGGTCGAGCTTCGTGAGCCGATCCGATACGCACCGGGCGACCGCGTCGAAGCATGGCTGAATGAGCTCTTGTGCCTCGATGCTTCGCTGGCCAAGTTGCCTGCGCACGCTCGCGACGGATGCCCGCATCCCAGCACCTGTGAACTGTACATGGTCAATCGCGATACACTCTTTAGCTACCATCCGGCGAGTGAGCTGTTCCTGCAGCGCATCATGGCACTCTACGTCGCGAGTCACTACAAGAACTCGCCCAACGATATGCAGCTATTGAGCGATGCTCCCGCTCATGCTGTCTTTGTGCTGCTACCGCCCCTCGAGAAGCGCACAAGTCTGCCTGAGCCGCTCTGCGTGATTCAAGTCGCGCTAGAGGGTAACATCAGCCGGCAAGTCATCCTCCAGAGCTTGGCACGCGGAACGCGCGACGCCGGTGATCTCGTCCCGTGGATCATGACGCAGCAATTCCAGGACGCCGACTTTGCGAGCCTGTCTGGCGCGCGTATCGTGCGTATCGCCGTGCACCCCGACTATGCTCGCATGGGATACGGCGCGCGGGCGCTCGAGCAGCTCCAGTCGTTCTACGAGGGATCGCTGCTGGACGTCGATGCGCATGCTGACAAACTGGCCCGGGATGCAGCTCGGCCCGCCGTGTCGCGGAGCGAGTGGGGCGGCCGCGATGCCAAGTCCTTGCCGCCCCTTCTCGAGCGCCTGTCAGAGCGCCAGCCCGAGTCGCTCGACTGGCTGGGCGTGTCGTATGGCCTGACGCCAGAGCTCTTCCGCTTCTGGAGCAAGGTAGGCTACACACCCCTCTACATGCGCCAAGTCCCCAACGAGCTGACGGGCGAGTACTCGACCGTCCAGCTCAAGACGCTGCATGGCGAGCAGGCGTGGCTCGGTGCGTTTGCCGCCGATTTCGGCAGGCGGTTCTGCTCTCTGCTCTCGTTCCGCTTCCGCGAGCTCAAGACGACCACGGCCCTGGGCGTGCTCGAAGCCGCGTCTGGCGCATCCACATCGCAGCCGCCCCTGTCGCATGCCGAGCTGCGCTTCTTGCTCACGCCCTTTGATATGAAGCGCCTCGAGTCGTACGGCCACAATGTGCTGGAGCTGCCGATCGTGCTGGATTTGCTGCCGATCCTCGCTCAGCTCTACTTTGCGCGTCGCCTGCGGTCCGCTGACGAGACCGATGTCGAGCGTATACTGCATGTGAGTGGCCTCTCGAGTGCGCTGCTTCTCGCTGTCGGTCTTCAGCGACGCAACATCGAGGACCTGGCCAACGAGCTGACCATGCCCTTGCACCAGGCACACACGCTGCTCTGCAAGGCTGTGCGTGCCATGGTACAGAGTCTTCGCGCCGTGGAACGACGCGCAGCTGAAGCAGACGTGGATGCGACGCGCGCCGAACCTGCGCTGCTCGCGCCCGTCGCAGAGGATCTCGAGGCAGAACTGGCGGAAGCGGGCCGACAGGCCGTGCCGGTCGACGCCAGCCGCGCGGCTCTGTCGCAGGAGCTCATGAACGATGCGGAAATGTCCCAATATGCCATGTCGCAAGATCAGGGAGTATGGGAAGAAGCCGAGGCGCGCGTGCGAAAGATGAAAAGCGATACGAGTGGGCGCGCGTACTCGTCGACATTCAGCGTCAAGACCTCCCACCCGGAGCCAGCGCCGCCGTCTCACCGACGCGCGTCGCACGCCGCCTCCTCCACGAAGCGGCGCCGTACCTAGTAGCTCGGCCGAATATAGTGTGTCGTGAGGGCGCGCGCCCTGTATCTCAGCGCCGATGGACGACGCCCGAGCCGCGAGCCCTGCGTCGGAGGCAGGGACGGCTGACGAGCTGCTCGACCGGCTCTTGCAATGCGACGCACAGCTCATGGAGCTGCTCCGCACGGCGTCACGCGCGATGCTGGCGCTCTCGGACGAGGCGCCCGCCACCTCGTCCGGTGACGACATGACGCAGTGGTTTGCCACACTCCACGTACGTAGGCGCCCAGCTCACGGCAGGACATACAGATCACGCTGCGGCATGCGGCGCATGCCCTTCGACAGGCGCGACTCCCGCCCATTCTGTCGCCCGCCGCCGCCCAGGCGCGTTTGCGGGGGGAAGTCGGCGTCGCGGGCCTGTCGCATACACAGACATCGTCGGCGCCATACAGTCTGTCGACACTGCGCCTCCGTGAATCGGCATGGCGCCGCGTGGCCGAGTCATTGGCGCACGCTCATCACGATACCCAGGCGCCGCTGTTGGCGTCGCTGGCGCGAGGAGCTTCGCTGGCAACCGACACGTGATGCAGTGGAGCCTCGCCCCAGGCCGGTTTGTAGAGGGCCCGTGGCGAACGTAGTGCACGGTCCTGTGTCCACCATGTCGAACGCCCTGGCATCGCTGAAGCAGTTCACGACGGTCGTCTCGGACTCGGGCGATTTTGAGTCGATTGCTGTCTACAAGCCGCAGGATGCCACGACGAATCCCTCGCTCATCCTGGCTGCGGTGAAGGACGAGAAGTATGCCAGGATGGTCGCACCGGCCGTCGAGTATGCCAAGACCCGAGGCCATAGCCGCCAGGAGATCGTGGAGCATGCCGTAGACCGCCTGCTCGTGTCATTTGGCGAGGAGATCCTCAAGATCATCCCGGGCCGCGTGTCGACGGAGGTCGATGCTCGCCTGTCGTTCGATACGCGCGCGACGATCGACAAGGCCATCAAGCTGATTGAGCTGTACGAATCGGTCGGCGTCCCGCGCGAGCGCGTGCTGATCAAGATCGCGTCGACGTGGGAGGGTATCCAGGCGGCGCGCGAGCTCGAGTCGAAGCACGGCATCCACTGCAATCTGACGCTGCTCTTTAGTTTCTGCCAGGCTGTGGCGTGTGCGGAGGCGAACGTGACGCTCATCTCGCCGTTTGTCGGCCGTATCCTGGACTGGTACAAGAAGCACCAGCCCGACGCCGACTACGCGGGCGCGAACGACCCGGGCGTCAAGTCGGTGCAGCACATCTACAACTACTACAAGCAGCACGGCTACAACACGATTGTCATGGGCGCCTCGTTCCGCAACGCAAGCGAAATCACAGAGCTCGCTGGCGTGGACTACCTGACGATTGCGCCCAAGCTGCTGGACGAGCTGAAGAGCAGCCCGACGGCCCTGGAGCGCAAGCTGTCGAAGGAGCAGGCATTGGCCGCCCCGCCGATCGAGAAGTGCTCGTACATCGATGACGAGCCTGCCTTCCGCTGGGCTCAGCTGGAAGATGCCATGGGCTTCGAAAAGCTCCACGAGGGTATCCGCAAGTTTGCCGACGATGCCGTCACGCTGCGAGACATTATCGGCCAGCATCTGTAGATTGTGATCGGTTCTTGTTCGTGTCTTGGGGCGACGGCCCCGCATTTAGCTCCGCCGGGTCTAACGGGTCGCTGGGCGGCATGGCATAGTCCATCGACCGCAGGTGCTCGTGCGCATGGTGCTGGCTCTGCTTGCGCTGCATCGCGCGGAACTGATTCTCACGCCACCACCACGCACGGGCGTGTGACACGAGGTGGGCGTCTGGTTTGCGGGGCGACTGAGCCCCCAGCGCCGCGGCGCTGCCGCCGCCGACCGACAGGCCGATGCGCCGCAAGCGCGCGAGTCGACGCAGACCCGCGACCGACACTACGAGCGCCATCACGTAGGCGACGCCACTCATTAGGTAAAAGGCATGAGGGTGCTCCTCGAGATGCGAGGTCAAGTTCATACCGAACAGGCCGACAAAGAGCGTCGCGGCCGACACGCCGAGCGTCACGATACTCGTGCCGAGGTCAAGCGTGAGGAGCCGGTTGCGGTTGCTGTCGAGGATCAGCTCGACGATCTCCTGTGTATTGTTGACGTTCGCACAGATCTGGTCAATCTCCGAAATGACTTCTTCCACCTGCTTCTCGAAACTCTCGAGCAGCAGTTCGAGATCCTCCAAATTGCTCTTCTCCGTCTTGAGGTGGCCCTTTTGTGCGTCGGTAAGATACATGAGGGCCATGTCCCCGTCATTCTCGAGCACTTCTGTCACGGCCACTTTGACACCACGCGATCGACTGAGAAAGCCGTTCAGTTTGCGCGAGATTTGCAGCAGCATGCGCAGTTTCTCTCGGTCGATATCGTCTTCCAACGCCTCGAGCAGGTCGTCCACCACAATCCTCAGCCAGCTGAGTTCGGAGCGCAGGGCATCCAGCACCGAGGCAAGGATCGATTCCAGCGCACGGAACTCGTACGGCAGCGACGACGCATTTTGCCGCAGATTGTGCTCCAAATTGTACACGAAGGCTGAATGAAGCCGCGGATTACTCGTATGATAGCTCTCAAACAACAGCACCGCATCCGACTTGACCATCGCGCGAATGTGCAGAATGTTCACCAGGATGCCCGTCCGGCGCGCCAAGATCGTCGGCACCAAATTGGGCACGCGAGAATCAATCTTTCGAAGATCACGCGGCTGGAGTCCGTGATGCGAACACAGCTCCGACTTTTTAAACAGGCCCGAAATCGTCTTGATCGAGCCCTTCGAGTCCAGAATCGTGCACCGCAGCAGGATGTTGGGCGAGAGCTGCGTGAGTCCTATGCCCGACACGCCCGCCGCTGGGCGTGGCGGCGGCTCCGACATGGTATAGCGACGCCTCGGCACGGCGCACGCCACACGCACCGGCGAGCGAATATGCCTCGCCACCGACGTCGCGAGCGACCCGCCCACTCGGTTCATTCGCGGTGGTGTCGCGGTATGAAACAAGTGGAGTGGGTCGACAGACGCGGCGCTGGGTTGTCGTATGGATCGGCAAATTGCCTGGTGGCCAGCGCATGCGCCATGTCTCGACACCTGTGCGCGCGTCGTGAGCCAGGTGGTGGGACGAGATGAGTCGTACGTACGCGATCTGCTACAACATGCGCACAGTGTGCCGTGGACGATCTGCAACCCGTACTTTGATGCCCACGTCGAGCATGTGTATGTGCGGGACAGATGCGAGGCGCAGCCACGGCCGGCGATCGTGCTGCTCGTGCCACACACGGCAGATGGGGCCGTGCATGAGCGCATCATCGCCGAGGCGGTAGACGGTCTTGCTGCGTCCGTGTCGCTCGTGGTCGGCCTGCCTGTCGCAGGCGACGCGCCTGACGTGGACGAACTCGACGCATGGTACGGACAAGCGGGGTGGGAGTATATAGCGCCGACGCACGACGCGGCTCGGCGCATTTCCGAGGCCCTCATGGTGCATCCATGGCCAGGCATGCATCTCACGGGCAGGGGCCTTCCCCAGTGGGAGGATGCTCCCAGCGACGACTCGGACGCTTCGATGGGCGCGTTCCAGTCGTGCCCACCCATCGAGGACGGCGCCGGCTGAGCGGGCCGCCATCCCTACACAGACCCAAGTGTTTCTATACATACTAAATACACAATCCCGACACTTGCGCCGCCAACATCTGATCCAACGTAGACACCATCTTGGAGTCCTCATGACCCGCCTGCTTTTCGTACGCATACATGTCGGCCCGTACCGCCTGCAAGTGCTGACGCCACGCAGAGTCTGACACGGCGAGGTGGAACTGCGTGCGACAGAGGAAAAACGATTCCATGCGGTTGAGTTCGTCGAGAGGAATCCCCGTGATCTCGTGCCATGTCTTGTTCAGGAACGTGTGGTCGTCCAAGAACTTGTTGGCCATCATCAGACCAAGCGTAAGCAGCTTGAAGGGTGTGGTGGAAATCGGCTGCGCCAGCAAACTCAGGCCCGCATGCGTGTCGCCTGAGCCATCGTCCGGCCACATCGTTCCTTGCAGCATATGGATGTAGTGCAGAGCCAGCAGCAAGGTCATCGGCGACACGAGCGTCTGCGTGAGCACCTGGTGCGTGAAATGCCGAAAAGCCGGGTTGACTTCGCCCAGCAGCGCCGCATGCTCCCGCTTCATAGATATCCGCGCACGCCGACTGGGCGTCGTCGCAGGCGTGAGCGCCACCGTCACCGACTTGGACATGGGCAGTCCGGTTCGACCCGTGCACTGATCCAACGACGGGAAGGGACGCTGCTGCATGTGTCCCATCGCACGCACGAGGCGGTGCAAATCAGCCGATCGCTCGTCGTGCGAGGGCGGCAGCGACACAAGCGGCGGCTCACTGAGCGCCTCCTCCGACAGCGTCGGCGTGATGTTGGGCGGTGTCACGGGCTCCACCATGCTGTGGGAGCTGTACGAAGACGCCGAGAGGCAGTCATCCGTAGGCAGTGACTCGGGCGAGAGCGAACGCGTCTCGCGGTGCAGCGAGAGCCGAGCGCCACTGCGTGTCGCAGATCGCCTCAGCCCCACGAGCTCTGCGCTCGTTCTCCATACCGCCTCGGCCCCGAAATGCGATAGAACGACGGCCGTCTTTTCGAGTGGCACGGGCGGACGAGCCACCTCGCTCTGGACGACATCGTATGCCTCAGGCTCTTGCTCAGGGCACACGGGTGGCACAAGCGGAGCAGGCGGCGGGGGCACATGCACCGGATGAGCAGGGCCAGCATACGCAGACAGCTGGGGCGGCACAGCATACGGCTGCGGCCAGGCAGGCACAGGCGCACGGTACATGCCCCAGGCGTCCACACGCGGCATGGCGGGCGGCTGTGGTGGCCACGACGGCATGGGAGGCGGCGGCGGCATCATCATCGGTGCCGAGCCGTACCATGCATCGTACGGGTACGCCTGCAAGATGAACTGCGGCGGACAATACGTCCTGGCTGCCTGTGGCTTCGGCGCCGGTGGCGGAGCACACAGATACACAGGCTGCGCATACGACGCGGCATCGTATGGCCTGCCTGTATGTGGGTCACATTGATTCGCGTATGGGAGGCCCATGTGAGCAGACACGACCATATTGGCCATGATCCAAGGTGTATGGGTGCTGGTGGTCGGCTGCGAACGACAATGGACAGCTGCCAACCTCACTCGGAAGCCAGCCCTGAGCGAGTGACGTTCGTGGTCAGACTCTCAACCCAAATGCCCGACGTGGCAGAGCTCCCAAGAATCAATGCACTGGCCTGGTGAGGTGAGCAGCTAGGGAGGGGCGAGGACGCTTTTTTTTTTTTTTTTTTTTGGGGGGGGGGGGGG
>ERZ500978.311-NODE-311-length-14757-cov-4.497823_pt1 | contig 14757 bp, 12 predicted proteins | sample MGYA00248870_ERZ500978 | MGnify/ENA primary metagenome ERZ500978 (study PRJEB25958, sample SAMN03398513) | human skin metagenome | study: EMG produced TPA metagenomics assembly of the Human Skin Microbiome Metagenome (human skin metagenome) data set. | reverse complement strand
GACCATGCCGAACTCAGCAAAAAGGCTAACCAAATAATCGCTGATAATAGGGTTACCTGTCTAAACTCAGTCGTTTATGAAGCCATTCACGTTTTACAAAATGTCTATGGTATAGACCGTTTAATCGTAGCGAATGAAATCCAATCGCTATTTATCGATGACATTATCGAAAGCGATGATAAAGCCTTATCAATCAAGGCATTAAAGGTATTTAAAGAAACCAAGATGGATTTTATGGATTGTTTATTAATCGCGTATGACATACTTTATCAACATCAAATTTTCTCATTTGATAAAAAGGTTAATAACTACCTAAAACGACATCATCAAAATTAAAAAACCCGCAAAATCTGTGGGTTTTCTTTTACCTTTAAAAATTAATGCGCCTCATCCCAGTTATCACCAATACCCACTTCTACCACGAGCGGCACCGCAAAATTGACATCCCAGCCTTTGGCTTTTGCCGTTTTTGACAGCACATCTTGCATGGCATTCTTGATAAGTTTAGCGATTTCATCGACTTTGTCTTCATCCGCTTCAAACACCAGCTCATCATGGACCTGTAGTAGCATTTTGGCGTGCTTTTTCGGCAATACCTCATTCACCGCAATCATGGCAAGTTTGATGATATCGGCAGCACTGCCTTGTAGTGGCGCATTAATCGCCGCGCGTTCTGCCGCTTGGCGCACGCCGCGGTTGGGGTGCTGCATATCGGGGGTAAATAGCTTACGCCCCAAAATCGTGGTGATATAGCCTTGATTTTGGGCAGCCGTGCGGGTGGCTTGCATATAGGCACGTACCGTAGGGTAGCGGGCAAAGTACAGCTTGATATAGTCTTGCGCTTGCTGGCGAGTAAAGCCCAACTGCTTGGCAAGCCCAAATTCACTCATGCCGTAGAGTAGCCCAAAGTTGACCGCTTTGGCTTGGCGGCGTTCTTCGCTCGTCACATCATCAAACGCCTTGCCCAAAATCTCAGCGGCGGTGGCGCGGTGAATGTCATGCCCTTCCTGAAACGCGCGGATGAGCACAGGGTCATTGGCAAAGTGTGCCATCAGCCGAAGCTCGATTTGCGAATAGTCGGCCGATAGCACTTTGCGACCTTTGGGGGCAATAAACGCGCCACGAATGAGCCGCCCAGTATCGGTGCGAATCGGGATGTTTTGCAAATTCGGCTCAGTCGATGACAACCGTCCTGTGGTCGTCAACGCTTGATGATAACTGGTATGCACACGGTCGTTGCTGTCTGCCACATTTGCCAACGCGTCTGTGTAGGTACTTTTAAGCTTAGACAGACTGCGATGCTCAAGCACAGTTTCAATGAGCGGATGGTCGATGGTGGCAAGCACCGCTTCACTGGTGGAGTATTGCCCGGTTTTGGTTTTTTTACCGCCTGTAATGCCTAAGCGGTCAAACAGCACTTCACCCAACTGCTTTGGACTGGCAAGGTTAAAGGTTTCGCCCGCTTGCGCAAAGGCGACTGTTTCAAGTGCTTGGATTTTTTCATCAAAGCGCGCGGATAGTTCCCCCAAAAACGCTTTATTGAGCAAAATCCCGTCATGCTCCATTTGGCACAGGATTTGGGCAACAGGGATTTCTAGTTCATGGAGTAGCTTGGCGTTGTTCGGTTCGGCTTTGAGTTTTTCGCTAAACAGTTCAAATAGCTGATAGGTGATATCAGCGTCTTCGCAGGCGTAGTCACTTGCCATGGTTAAAGGGACTTTGTCAAAGGTGATTTGCTTGGCGCCTTTGCCTGCCACATCTTCAAAAGTGATGGTTTGGGTGTGTAGATAGTGGCGCGCCAAGTCGTCCATACCATGGCGAGTGGCAACGGCATTAATCACATAGCTGGCAAGCATGGTGTCCATTGCCCAGTTGCTCGGCTCGTTGATTAAGTCGATATCGTAATTTGCCAAAATATGCGCGTCGTATTTTAAGTGCTGACCGATTTTGCCGATTTGTGGATTTTGCAAAATCGGTTTTAACTGCGCTAAAACATCCTCACGACCAAGTTGTTCAATCCGATTGCCCATCTCATCAACGTGGGCAACAGGCACATAATAGGCTTCATGCGACTGCAGCGCAAACGACAAGCCGACAAGCTCGGCATGTTGCCAATTCACATCGGTGGTTTCGGTATCAATGACAAAATGCTTTGATGCGCCAAGGCGTTGGATTAACGTATCAAAATCGGCTTGGCTGGTGACAGTGTGCCACTGCTTGTTGGCAGTATTTTTGCTATCTTGGCTAGTTTTAATCGCTTCCACCACAGCATTTTGAGCAGACTCAGCGGCTTTAAAATTGCCGTTATTGGACGGGTGAAACGGATGATTGAGCGATGCTATTTCACTTTTAAACTCCAGTTCGGTAAAAATTGCGCGTTTTTCTTCTATGTTAAAACTTGGGTCAGTCGGTAGTCGCAACGTCTCCCAGTCAGGCACGATATCAAGGTCGGTGATAATGGTCGCCAAGCGTTTATCCAGCGCAATGCTGTCGGTGCTTTGCAAAAAGGTTTGTTGTTGCTTGCCTTTTAACTGGTCGACATTGGCAAGGATATTGTCAATGCTGTCGTATTGCTCAAGCAGTTTTTGCGCGGTTTTTGCGCCGATGCCTGCGACACCCTTGATACCATCCGACGCGTCGCCCATGAGGGTGAGATAGTCGATGATTTGACGGGGCTCGACGCCAAATTTTTCTTTGACCCCTGCGATGTCATAGCGTTTGTCATCAAAGCTGTTTTCCACGATGATGCAGGGATTGACCAGTTGGCACATATCTTTGTCGCCTGTGGAGATGATGACATGATGACCTTCTAGGCAAGCACGGTGGGCGAGTGTGCCGATGATGTCGTCAGCTTCTACGCCTTCAATCGCGAGTAGCGGTATGCCCATCGCTTGTATCATCTTGTGAATGTAAGGGATTTGCTCGGCAAGTTCGGCGGGCATGTCTGGGCGGTCGCCTTTATAAATGGGGGAAAGCTTGTGGCGAAAGGTGGGCGCTTTGGTATCAAACGCCACCGCCATGTGGGTTGGGCGGTATTTTTCCATCAGTTTTTTGAGGGCGTTGAGCGTGCCGCGGATGGAGTTGGTGTGCAAGCCTTGGGTGGTTTGCATGGTGACAGGCAAGGCGTGAAAATTGCGGAACATATAATACGAGCCGTCCACCAAGATAAACGGCGGCTTTTCGGTGTTGATGTGATCGGTATCAAGTAGGGCAGTTGCAGTCATAGGATTACTTATCTTTATGTTGTTAAAATATGCTGTCAAAATACAGGCTAGTATAAAAATATAAGACAGTGTCAAAATATAGGGAAAAATTTTATATTATCCGCGTATTATACTGGCTTTTTGCGGCTAATCGTTAAGCATTTCAAACTCATTCATTGGCAGAAGGGGGATAGATTTTGGCGGATGCAAATCGGGTGTATGCTAAGCAAGTGCGAAGTTTGGCAGGTTGTCATGGCGGCAACTTTGCAAAAATTCCACCAATAGCCGATAGCCAATGTGCTACAATTTTTTAGCAATTTTAGGCGTTTTACCAATTTTTAGGCACAACCAATTTCTATGCATAAGCAATTTTTAGGCATAAAAGGGAACTTTATGGGCAATACCTATTACACACTGCTTGACCGCACCATGACCGATGATATCACCACATCAAACTACCGCTGCAATATCCATTGCCAAGGCGCATGGAATGACAACGAACAACACATGGCGGCAGCGACCGGACTGTTGGCTTACGAGCTTGAACAATTCAAACCGCGCAGTGATATGCGTATCGGGCGCATCAGTCTGGATATTTTTGGGCTGATTCATTTTGGCGATGTTAGCGTGACCACCCACATTATCCGCCCGGGTCGCACTATCGAACTGGTCGAAACCACAATGGCAGCCAATGGCAAAACCTGTATCGTTGCCCGCGCGTGGCGTATGCAAACCAGCGATACATCAGAGATTGCAGGGCTGGAAGATGAGCGAATTGGTCATCCAGAAAGCTACCCGAACTGGGACGGCATGAAGCATTGGGGCGGTGGCTATATTGACAGTATTTATCTCAAAGCCGACCCCGACAACCGCCAAGGCGATGGCATCGTGTGGATCAATACCGATATCGACATGGTCGAAGAAAACGGTCAAGTACAGCCCACATCTGACTTTGTGCATTTGATGGGCATGGTCGATACCGCCAATGGCGTGGTACCGCGCATTCATCAACCCAATACCATTGAATGGTTTTTCCCCAATTTAGATTTGCAAATCCATCTGCACCGTATGCCTGTTGGGCGTTGGCTGGGACTTGAGACCGTGCAACAATTTGGGGGCGATGGCGTGGGTCTGACCAGTAGCGTGCTGCATGACGCACACGGCGCATTTGGTCGTAGCGAGCAAATTTTAACCATTCGAAAAGCCTAAAAAACTATCAGGAGCAGCAATCATGGAAGATAACAACACGCTAACTGAACACTCGGTCAACGACGCCGAATTTTGGCAAAAACGCTATGATGATGGCTATACTGGGTGGGACATCGGTAAAGTTTCGCCACCCCTGCAAGCCTATATCGAGCATTTACTCGATAGCGGGGTGAGTAAATCGGTTCAGATTTTAATCCCGGGTGCGGGCAATGCTTATGAGGCAGGCTATCTTCATGAACAAGGTTTTAGCCATGTTTATGTGGTGGATTTTGCCAAGCTGCCTTTGGATAATTTTGCCAAGCGCTATCCCAGTTTTCCCAAAACGCACCTGCTACAAGCGGATTTTTTTGGCTTAGACCCTGCGCAGTATCAGTTTGATTATATTATTGAGCAGACGTTTTTTTGCGCGATTGACCCCAGTAGACGCAGCGATTATGCCAAGCAAATGCAAAAGCTCCTCAAACCCACGGGTAAATTGGTGGGCGTGTTGCTAGATAAGCATTTTGAAAGCAGTCCACCGTTTGGTGGGGATAAGCAAGAATATGAAACATTATTTCAGCAGTTTTTCACCATTGATAAACTGGCGCCTTGCTATAATTCAATTAAGCCCAGACAGGGTAGCGAATTATTTTTTATCCTGAGCCAAAAGAAAACAGAAAACGCCCGTATCCGCTAATCGTTAAACTAATAATCATTAAACTAATACTCATTACCTTACCATTTTTTTGGCGATGAAGCAGGTGGGAGAGAAGCGCAGGGTTTTGAAGCGCGCGAAATTAATGGCTTTGAGCGCCTCTTGACCTGAGCGCACGCCACTGCCCAAGAAAATCCGCAGCTAGTGGCGTGGCGTTGATGATAAAAAATCTGCCAAGACATAATGAATTAAATTTTTAATAGTATGCCAATAATCTATATTGGCTTTTTAGCTTAACGCCATAATATCCATGATGGAAAAAGGATAATATAACGTCTTGGTAGCGGTAACTAGCACAGGTATTTTATCAGCAAATTCCAGCATCTCTTGTTCTGGCAGCTCGGCAATATCAATCGACTGCCAGCGTATATCGGCAACGGCTTGTGCTTGCAGCAATAAGCTTTCAGCGATTTCACACAGATGACAGCCCACTGTGCCATATAATCGCCAAATAGTCGGGTCAGCCATCATGTGATTATACGGATTTGTGATGTTTTGCGTGTCGAGGTCGGACATATTCTGCCTTAGCATATAGCCAAAAATGCCATAATACGTTATATTTTTAGCTTAAGCCATCGCTGCTTTTGCCCCCGCCGCTAGGAATACATCGTGCCTAAATCCAAACCAACTACCAAAAAACCTGCTACCAAAATGTCGTTAAAGCCCAAACGTGTCAACACAGCTTTACCACCCACCAACCGCGGTATCGGTGTTGGCGGCTGGTTCAAGCGTATTTTGCTCATTGTTATTGCCTGTTTTGTTGCGTTTCATGTCATAGTTGCCGCCTTATTGGTTGTCTGGAAAACCCAGCCTATCAACAACAGCATGTTCATGATACTGTATCGCTTGGGCAATTTTGCCTCTGTCAGTCAGACCTGGGTGGATGATAATCAAATTTCGGTGAATGTAAAACGCGCGGCGATTGCCAGCGAAGATGCCAACTTTGTCAATCACGCTGGCTTTGATGTGCAGGGCATTGAGAATGCGATTAAGAAAAATGAAAAAGCGGGGGCTATCAGCGCGGGCGGCTCAACCATTAGCCAACAGCTTGCCAAGAATTTATTTTTATACCCCAATCGCTCGTATTTTCGCAAAGGCGAAGAAGCGTTAATTACCTTGATGATTGAAAATATGTGGACCAAAGAGCGGATTTTGCTTGCTTATCTCAATGTCGCAGAGTTTGGTAAAGGCGTGTATGGCATTGAAGCAGCCGCTCAGCACTACTACCACAAGTCGGCAGCACATTTGACCAAGCGACAAGCCGCATCTTTGATTGCCATGCTACCTAATCCCAAATATTTTGAAGACAACCGTAACGACCGCCGCCTGCTTAACAAAACCCAAATTATTTTACGGCGCATGGGTGCGGCAGATTTGCCCGACACGGAATAGTCAAGAAACTCATGTATCATTACACGCTTATCATTACATTGTTAACTTTACACTGTTAAAAATGCTTGACCATAAAAGGACTGTGCTATGCCAAACACTGCTAAACAAGATAGACCCAGCGAAGAGTATGTATCAGAAATTAATCCGATACTAGGCTTTAACAGCATTTGCTACCCAAACGTGTTTGAATACCAACAAAACGATAGCGAGCTGTATTTTAATCGTGAATTGTCACTGTTACAGTTCCATCAGCGGGTACTCGCCCAAGCCACCAATCCCCGCCACCCACTGCTTGAAAGACTATTTTTCTTGATCATTTTTTCATCCAATTTAGATGAATTTTTTGAAATCCGTGTCGCAGGCTTGATGCAAAAAGTACAAATGGGCGATGTGGTGAGCAGTATCGATGGTATGCGCCCCAGTAAGGTTTTGTCATATATCTCTGAAATCGCCCATCATGCGGTGGATGAGCAATACCGTATTTTGAACGATGAAATTCTGCCTGCACTGGCGGAGCAAGACATTCGCTACCTAAAACGTGATGAGTTGACCCCAGAGCAAGCCGCCTGGGTAAAAAAATACTTTGCCGAGCAAGTCGCGCCGGTGCTGACGCCGATTAGTATTGACCCTGCGCATCCTTTTCCTAGATTGGTCAATAAAAGCTTGAATTTTATGGTGGGCTTAGAGGGCAAAGATGGCTTTGGTCGCGATATTAACATGGCGATTGTGCCTGCACCTCGAAGCTTACCGCGGGTTATTCGCTTACCCAATGAACTGACAGGCGGGAAAGAACATCACATCATGCTCACCGCAGTGATTCACGGGCATATCGAAGAATTATTTCCTGGCATGACGGTCACTGGCTGCCACCAATTTCGTTTGACCCGTAACGCCGATTTAGATTTATCCGATGATGTCGAAGACTTGGCGAAAGCGTTGGAAGGTGAGTTAGAGAATCGCCGATTTGGTGCCAAAGTGCGCTTAGAAGTGACCACCCATTGCCCACAGACGATGGTGGATTATCTGCTTGAAGAGTTTGGTTTAAGCCAAGAGCAGCTATACCGTGTCAATGGTCCTGTCAATTTGACGCGTTTGTTGTTTGATTTTAAAATCCCAAATTTGCGTTATCAGCCGTTTAATCATGCCATTCCCAAAGCGTTTCGCCGTGATAGCTTGGATAAAAATGAAAACGTATTTCATGCCATTCGTAAGCAAGATGTCTTGCTGCATCATCCGTTTCATTCGTTTTCACCTGTGGTCAACATTTTGCGCCAAGCCGCCAATGACCCGCATGTATTAGCCATCAAACAGACCCTTTACCGCTCAGGGACAAATTCTGAAATTGTCCAAGCGCTGGCGGAAGCTGCGCGTAAAGGCAAAGAAGTCACCGCGGTGATTGAGCTGCGTGCGCGCTTTGATGAAAAATCCAACATCGAAGTAGCAAACTTTCTGCAGCAGGCTGGGGCAGTGGTGGTGTATGGCATCGTAGGCTACAAGACCCACGCCAAGCTGATGATGATTGTGCGCCGTGAGGAAGATAAAATCCGCCGCTATGTGCATTTGGGCACAGGCAACTACCATGCGGGCAATGCCAAAGCCTATACCGACTATGGTTTATTTACCGCCAATGAAGCCATCACCGAAGATGTGCATAAAATATTTAACGAACTCACAGGCATGGGCAAGCCAGCCAAAGTGCAAAAACTACTGCATGCCCCCTTCACCTTGCATGACAGACTCATGGGCTTTATCGACAACGAAATTGCCCATGCCAAAGCAGGCAAAGAGGCGCATATCATCATCAAGGTCAATGCGATGACCGAAAAACTACTGATTGACAAGCTATATGAAGCATCGCAAGCAGGCGTTAAAATCAATCTGATTATCCGGTCGATGTGTTGTATTCGTCCGCAATTACCCGGCATATCCGACAACATCACCGTGCGCTCTATCGTTGGGCGTTTTTTGGAGCATACCCGCGTGTATTATTTTGCCAATGGGCATCAAAATCCCAATGCTAATGGCAAACGTACTTACCGTTTATATTGCGCCAGTGCAGACTGGATGGAACGCAATTTGTTTAGCCGTGTTGAAGTGGCTTTCCCCATTGAAGACCCCATCGTCTTCAAACGCATTATGGAAGATTTGCACAATTATCTCAAAGACAATGTCAATGCATGGGAGCTTGATGCCAAAGGCACATGGCGAGCGATTACCCCTCGTGAAGGTGAAGCAGCGTTTTCGGCACAAGATTATTTATTGACCAAAATTACCAGAAAAAGCTAATTTTGCTAGTTATAGGTTTTGAGTCAATTACACCGCTATCTACAGAAGATAGCGGTTTTTTTGTTGATGAATGCGCTGATTTACACCTAGAGTTCAAAATTTACCGAATAGTAATAAATCTGCCAAAATTTCACACAGCTAAACACTTATCACATAGTGATAACAGCTTGTTACGCGAACACTTATCACAAACTAGCTTTATTTGCTACTATCAAACTTATAAAAGCAAAAGTATGAAAGCGATTGAATTGGTTATGTTTTTACATAAATTTCAACGCGCTCTATTTAAAAGTCCTTGATTAAACTCTTTGACTTGAATTGATATAAAAAACATAAGGAAAATTACCATGTCACAGAATCAAGCACAAAACCAAAAACAGAATCAGCCAAGCAACCAAACCGAGATTCAAAAAGCGACAGAAAATGTGGATCCCAGTCAATTATCAGAAAATTTAGATAAACAAAATAGCGTGAAAGGTGAGCCACAAGACTTAGACAAAAGTGAAAACACCCCGTTTATTGACGAGTCATTGCGTACTGACAACCACTAGAATTTTAATTGTTAAACTTTTGAATACTAAGCTTTTAATCATTCAGTTTTGATTGACTAATTTATACAGCTCAACCTATAAAAATAATAACTTATTGAGCGATAACAATTAATTAAAGGAATAAAAAATGCAAAATCAAAATAACGTAGAAATTGTAGACCCAAAAACGGGTGTTGCCGTGACCCCGCAAACCGTTATAGTAGAAGACAGTGTCACCCACCAATCAGGTGATGGGTTGACCACAGGCATGTCCCCCTCAATGGAAACACCCGATATTTTTGATAATACCCCACAAGCGGTGGTGAAAGTTCAATCCGCACAAGACGTGGCGAATGGCGAATTATCGGATGAGAATGTGGCACGTATTTCTGATGAAGAAGCGCAGAGATTGCAGCAAACTGCCCAAGCCAATCTTAATGCAGAAAATTCACTGCATACGTTATCAGATGGTAGTGTAGATATCGACCGAGATCAGTAATTTTCGATATCGTTAAGTTAAGTTTAAGCATTTTATTAGGTTGATACCGAAAAAGGAATGACCATGAATTCACCAGAAGCACAAACCAAACACGTCAATTTAGGCGATAAGTCTGCCGAGTTTGTCGATCGTCGTAACCAACCGGGACAAGCGTTCGATGATAATGTCAATGAACATACCATTGGCGGGGACGCGGTTGGTAATGAACAGCTAAAAAGCGACACCATTAATGAGCGCAATCTTTATACTACCCCAGAAAATGCCCAAAAACGCACTATAAATCCTGATGGCTCTATTCCAAGCGTTGGTAGTGAGTGAGAGTAAGTGGCAGTGAGTCAGTTTAAGGATTAAATTCTAATAGCTAACCATAACAGCTAACCATCCACCCCATTTGATGGTTAGCTTTTTTTATCGTTACAGTCTACAAAAACCTCACGCAATCCAACCTCACGCAATCCAACTCGGTATACCACTATGAAAGCGTAATTCATCATCTGGTTCATCGATAAGCTGCGCCTCTACTTGACGAAAAAACGCCACCCGCGCATCAATCGGCTCGTCACTGATACTTTGCGCCAATGCTAAATAATCTTCAAAATGACGACTTTCTGATTTTAGCAAATAGCGATAATATTTTGCCAAACGCTCATCCTCAATCACTTGTGACAGTGCCCAAAAACGTTCACACGATCGGGCTTCGATGAAAGCACCAATAATTAAAGTGTCTATCATCGCTTGCGGCTCGTAAGTGCGTTTATGTTTGAGCATACCTGCGGCGTAGCGACCTGCAGCAATATGTTGCCATGCTTGTCCACGCTCTGCCATCAATCCCATCACTTGCTCATAATGGAGCATTTCTTCTCGAATCAGCTGAGCAAGCTTTAATTGCAGCTCGGTATGCGACATATAGCGAAAAATCAAATTCATCGCGGTGCCTGCGGCTTTTTTTTCACAATTGGCATGATCTTGGATGATAGTCGGCAAATCTGCCATCGCAGCTTTTAGCCATTTATCCGACGTCGTACTACCCAAAAACGCCAAAACAGGGGTGATATCAATGGGCTTTGGCTGATAGACAGAGTTATCGTTATCCAAGTCGATAACGGCTAATTCATCAAAACTACTGTCCGTTTGTAGTGGGGTATTGATAAGAGCGGAATTTGACAAAGGGTTACTCACTTATTGGCATGTTAATAAAGTGATATTTTACCAAAAATCAGCGATAAAACCCTTAGCACAAAAATTTATATATAACGATTATTTAAAAAATAAATAGTTTTTATTTCTTTATTTTTATAAATGATGTTCGTATAATCAAATGTGAATTTTTTGCTATTTTAGGTCATAACATAAGGAAAAATGCCATGTCAGAACGTGTTCAAAAGGGTAGTTTAGCGATTGATACACAGCTTTATAATTTCATTGCCAATGAAGTTACGCCAGTCGTGGGCATCGATAACGAAAAATATTGGCAAGAATTTGAAAAAATTGTCCAAACATTCCAACCCCGTAATAAAGCATTGTTGGCAAAACGTGACGAGATTCAAACCCAAATCGATGACTGGCATGACAAAAACCCCGCTAGCAACGGTCAAATCGACAAAGCCGCCTATACCCAATTTTTAAAAGACATCAACTACATCGTCCCAGAAGGCGATGACTTTTTGGTGGAAACCCAAAACGTGGATGACGAAATCGCCCATATCGCAGGCCCACAGTTGGTGGTACCCGTACGTAATGCCCGTTATGCGCTAAACGCAGCAAATGCGCGTTGGGGCAGCTTGTATGATGCGCTATACGGTACTGATGTCATCGATGAGACCAATGGCGCAGAAAAAGGCAAAGGCTACAACCCTGTTCGTGGTGGCGAAGTTGTAAAATACGCCAAAAACTTCTTGGATGCCAACTTTGCCTTAGCGGAGGGCAAATATGCTGACGTCACCGGTTTTAAAGTTGAAGACGGTAAATTAGTGATACGCCAAGGCGATAAAACTACCTCTCTAGCCCAGCCAGAAAAATTCGCGGGTTTCCTAGGCGATGCGGCAAATCCAACGGGTATTTTACTGAAAAACAACGGCCTACATGCCGAAATCCAAATCGACCCATCAAGCCATGTGGGTAAAGATGACCCTGCAGGCATCAAAGATGTCTTGATGGAAGCGGCGGTTACCACCATTCAAGACTGTGAAGACTCAGTCGCTGCCGTTGACGCTGAAGAGAAAGTAGAAGTATATCGCAACTGGTTTGGCTTGATGAAAGGCGACCTAACAGATAGCTTTGAAAAAAATGGCAAACAAACCACCCGTACCATGAACCCCGACCGTGAATACACCGCGCCAGATGGTGGTAAAATCACCTTGCACGGTCGTTCAGTGATGCTGATTCGTAACGTGGGGCATTTGATGACCAACCCCGCGATTTTAGTCGATTTTGAAGGTAAGCAAGAAGAAATTTATGAAGGTATTATGGATGCGCTAATCACACCACTGTGTAGCCTGCCAGATATCTTGGGTAAAAACAGCTTAAGCAATTCACGCACAGGTTCAATGTATATCGTAAAACCAAAAATGCATGGCCCTGAAGAAGTACAATTTACAGTTGACTTGTTTGCCGCGGTTGAAAAAGCGTTAGACCTACCCGAGAATACCTTAAAAGTCGGTATCATGGATGAAGAGCGCCGTACTACCGTTAACTTAAAAGAATGTATCCGCGTTGCTAAAAACCGCGTTATCTTTATTAACACAGGCTTTATGGATCGTACCGGTGATGAGATGCACACCAGTATGAAAGCGGGTCCCTTTGTCCGTAAAAACGACATGAAAAATACCGATTGGCTCAATGCTTATGAGCGTTGGAACGTAGACATGGGCGTCAAATTAGGCTTACCTGGTAAAGCGCAAATCGGTAAAGGCATGTGGGCAAAACCTGACAACATGAAAGAAATGGTTGCCACCAAGTCCAATCATCCAAAATCAGGCGCGACTTGTGCTTGGGTACCATCACCGACGGGCGCGACGCTTCACGCCATGCACTACCATGAAACCAACGTCATGGACGTGTTAGATAATATCAAAGACCGCGAGCCTGCCAAGCTAGATGACATTTTGACCGTGCCACTTGCTACGGATACCAACTGGACAGACGAGCAAAAAACTGCCGAGCTTGAAAATAACATTCAAGGTATCTTAGGATATGTAGCGCGCTGGGTCGACCAAGGGGTTGGCTGTTCTAAGGTACTAGATATTGACGACGTTGCCTTGATGGAAGACCGCGCTACCTTACGTATTTCAAGTCAGCACGTCGCCAACTGGTTAGAGCACGGTATTGTCACGCCTGAGCAAGTCGATGATGTGTTAAAGCGTATGGCAAAAATGGTCGATGAGCAAAGCAAAGACGATCCAGCCTATATCCCAATGGCAAATGACTATAACACTTGGGCATACAATGCGGCTCGCGATCTTATCTTTAAAGGTACCGTACAACCCAGCGGATATACTGAGCCACTGTTGCATCAAGCCCGTCTTAATCTCAAAGCTAACTAGATTTTAGCAAATCAAACATATCAATCATTCAAAAAACCATCAGATTCGTAACTGGTGGTTTTTTTATGGCATAAAAATATTGCAAAATGTTTCAGAATGAATTACTCTAATTTCACAATTAAATTTAGATTCTGTTAACTTTTTCATTGTTTTGTAACAAATTGTTGGCAAAATCTATCTATACAAAAGAATTGCTACGCATCTGTGTAGTTTCACCTAGGATACTGTGGAGAAATCCTTATGAAAAAAATCGCAATCGCTTCAGCCATCGCTTTAGCTTCAATCACTGCTGCCCATGCTGCACCAACTGTATATGGTAAAGCATTTTTAACTTTAGATTATGTTAGTACAGACTACGACGCATCTAATAAAAAAGATGAAGATACGTTTAAACTTACCTCTAATCAATCACGTATCGGTTTTAAAGGTGACGACGATTTAACTGACACCACTAAACTTATTTATCAATTAGAATATCAAATCAACCCTGATGACGATAGCCAACAGTTTAAATCACGTAATACTTATGTAGGTTTAGCCCACAACACGCTCGGTACTGTACTAGCGGGTCGTCATGATACCCCATTAAAACTTGTACAAAACAAAGTTGACGTATTTAATGACACCTTATTTGATATGGCGAATGCGGGCGTTTCAGGTGAAAATCGCGCTAACAACGTATTAGCTTATCAATCACCTGCACTTGTCGGTATGCCAGTTACTTTTATGGTAGCCACTGCATTATCTGAAAATGATACAGATGGCGACGTTTTAGTGACAGCTGCGACTGAGGCTGTCAAAAATGCTGACGGTACTGTTAAAACGCCTGCAAAACCTGCTGTATATCGCGATAGAAAAACTAAAGACAATGGTTATTCTGCATCATTAGCCTATGACCAAAATGGTATTTATTTAGCCGGTGCCTATGATAAAGATATGGGGGCTAACAATGTAAATACTGGCGTGATTGATAATACTTGGCGTTTGGTTGCTGGTGTAGACATGGGCAAAATGAATATGGTACAAGGTTTAACTTTGGGCGCTCTATACCAACAAAGCCAATACTATGATAACTATAGTATCGTTAACAACAACCGTGTTAACAAAGCTAGTGAAGATGAAAAATCATGGCTTATTAGTGGTAAATATAAAATCGCTAACACACCTTGGGCAGTTAAAGCGCAGTATGTTAATACCACTGACGAAAAAGGCGTAAAAGATGCCGATGCCGATGAAATCGCAGTCGGTGGCGAATATGCATTCAATAAAGCCACAACCGGTCATATTTATGCAGGGCAAATCAGCCGTGACAACTATAAAGATGACACTATCGTAGGTACGGGTATTGAATACAAATTCTAATATATCTAACTTTTAGATTGCTGTAAAAGCTAACTAATTC
>ERZ500978.308-NODE-308-length-14989-cov-7.599170_pt1 | contig 14989 bp, 10 predicted proteins | sample MGYA00248870_ERZ500978 | MGnify/ENA primary metagenome ERZ500978 (study PRJEB25958, sample SAMN03398513) | human skin metagenome | study: EMG produced TPA metagenomics assembly of the Human Skin Microbiome Metagenome (human skin metagenome) data set. | reverse complement strand
AACAAAAGCTTGCACCATTCTAGGGCCGTGCGCCACGTACCCTTGCGGCCATACAAGTCAATATTTCGGTGGACGGCAAGCCAAAAAGCCCTATTTTCTGCGCGCAGAAAATCACACATGGGCGGACCTGTTTGCGATGTCAGGCCCGACACGAATGTTGAGGCAGCGGACCGCTCCATAGCAAACAAAGCACGATCAATGAAGTCAGATGCTTGTCCCAGGTCTCCTTGGTATCGCGAGACAGCAGACAGCTGTAGCAGCGTATCAACGTGCCACGGAAATACGCGCAACAGCGCCACGAGAGACTGTGTGTCAAAGGATGCAACAGCCTGAGAGAACTGGAACTGTGCCTGCTTATACGCACGGCTATGTTCCCAGCTGTACACACGGACACCCTGATCACGCTCGTTCGCTGACATGGACATGCCGACGAAGGAGCGGTTCAAATCGGGCCACGTTGGTTTGGGCGTCGTCAGTACGGTGCGCACGCGCAAGTTCGAATTAAAGTGAGCACCGCGGTTATCACGATTCCTTGCACCAGAGCGGCTAGACGTGGTGCTACTGCCTTTTTCACGCTCATACGCTTTGATAGCCGATGCACCAAACTGGCGCCGAAGTTCGTGTGCTGGATCCAAGTGAGAGGAGTCTAGGGCGAGTAACGCTCGCAGTACCAATGATGGGGCATGCTTGCATGTCGCATCTGCCATCCCCAAATCTTGCGCTGTATTCGGCGTCACCTTGAACTGCTCAGTCGATTTGGCAATAACGTCCGACATTTCTTCCAACGACATATCGTCAACATGCGTTGAGTATGGTTGACCTGAACCTTTCTTCTTTTTCTTGTTGTTCTTTTTCGACTTTTTCGAGCCACTTTGAGTCTGCATAGCAGCTTTCTCGCCATCACCAATGTCATCTGCGATCTCTTGACCGTGATCGTCCGGCTCATCCAAAGACAGTGCAGCAAACACGGATGAAGCCGTACTTCGCGACTCGTGTATATTATTTATTTGTTCAGAACTTGCATCCTCTTTCCCAGAAAGAGCATGTTGGAGCTCACCCAGTTCCTCCAACTGCCGCTGTTGCCTTCGATGCAGCCGGCGGCTCATCGCAGTCGTGATGGCTTGAGGCAATGGAGGCCCTCAGTCGTCGGCCGAAGTAAGCCACTGTGCCTGACGACGCGATATTCCAACGTCGCTTTGCGCCACACAGCTACTAGATGATTTCTTTCAGACACGGGATGCTACGCGCTTTTCCATCACGCGCACGCTCTCTCGCTTCTCCATGGATGCGAGCTGGACCTGTGCGCATGCTCAGTGTGCCACCACAGCAAGAGAAACCTAAAGGAGCTAAGACACCTATTCAGCGCGCTAGTATCGGTGTATGTATTCTTTCCACTAACGACAGCCATTCAACGTACCAGCCGCTGTACTTTTTGTTGCCACAGGAATTGGTCTATACTACTACTTTAAGCACGAAAAGGCAAAGCTAGAAGAAAATAAAAAGCGGAAGCTGGAAAACCAAGCTATGGGAAGGCCTCGGATCGGTGGTCCGTTCTCGCTGGTATCTTCCACTGGACATCCTTTCACCCATGAAGATTTGCTAGGCAGCTTTAGTTTGATTTACTTTGGATTCACAAATTGTCCGGACATTTGTCCCGAGGAACTCGACAAGATGTCAACTGTAGTGGATGAAGTCGCTAAGACTCATGGTCCTGTTATCAACCCTGTGTTCATCACCTGCGACCCTGCGCGGGATCGGGTGCCTCTAGTGGCCGAGTACATTGCTGACTTCCATCCGCGCATGATTGGTCTTACTGGCACGTATGATGAGATCAAACAGGCGTGCAAGGCGTACCGTGTGTATTTCAGCACGCCACCTGGTGCGGATCCGACGACTGATTATCTAGTCGATCACTCCATCTTCTTCTATCTCATGGATCCCGAAGGCAAGTTTGTTGATGCCTTCGGTAAGAGCTCGACAAAGGATGAAGTGCTCGGCAAGGTACTTGACTATATTCGGCGCTGGAAGAACACAGGTATACCGCTCTTGGAGGCAAATGCAAAGGAAAAGGCTGCGACCGACGGTCGCCCAACATCGAGCGAACGATCACTATTTGAGGAGCCGAGCAGTGAGCCCTCCATTCCGCCTGCTGTGCTGACGACTGAAGCGCGCATGGTCTAATTTACAGCTGCAGAGAAAATAGCCTTTATATCAAGCTTGTCCTGGCATGTACCATAACAATTACACTATCCGGCAAGTATGAGTGCCACGTTGTGTGACGCATGTGGGGTAGCGCGTAGCCAAGCATCATAAAGGATGGTTCTATGTACACAATATATATGAGCAAGTTACGATATCATTTTATATTGTCATGCACAGCCGATAATCAAACAACAGACAATCCCTTGAAAGAATGCACCGCCATACACGAAAAAAATTTAAGTGTGCTACGATTGCGATAACGCTTTCTTTGACTTGGCTCTGTTTGCCTCATCATATGAATTTCAGCGAATCATGAAGCCAATATCTTCGTAATAAACTCAAATAGGCCGTGCGCCTACCCAAAGTAGAAGCGTGGTCAGTGCGTGCACAAATGTAGCCAATCATGTAAGGCTGATACGCGCAACTCGAAGAACACGCGCCGGTGACCCAATAATTATGTATTTGTGGTGCGCGCCTAGTCCATTTCGCTTTGCCCGGCCCGTCTTCTCAACATTCTTCCGTTGGGCGCATCTTGGACAACTCGTAAGGCAAGATCATGAACTTTGCTGCGCGGCGTCCTATGCCGATCCCAGGCGGTCATGCACCTGTGATGGAAAAGAACTCCTCTCAATCTCCCGTGGACTTGCCAACGCCACCGGACGATGTCACTCTAAGTGAGAATGCGTCCATGGTGCGAGATGGTATTATGCATGGAACACGCAAGAATCCGCTGCTCTATACACCCGCATATCGCGCTGAGTTGCCCAGGTATACACCCATGTCTTATCCGAACACGCGTTCCTACGGTGTCGGCTTGTCTTCTGCATTTCAACTTTCAGCAGAACGACAGAATGTCTCACCCACTGCCACGGAGGATGCATCATTTGACAACGACATGTCTGTGGACGACGTTTTCGCTGTCTCAAATAAGGCAGATCACCGCAGATCGCGAGCGACTCACGTGCAGGGCCTGGGGATCGATGATGTGAGTCCAGGCCTTGTGCCGCTCCTCGAGAATGATGACGTCGTGCCGTCGATCGATCAAAGCATGGCTCGTTCTATGCCTGAATCATTAGCGCGCTCGCCATCATCGCGACGATCATCTTCGCTCGTGCGCACACCAAGCACAAGCTCTCGTCGTGTGCCATACAATGTGCCATCTCGATCACCAGGCTCCTTAAATGGTCCTTTGAGTCAAGCGTATGCCATGAGCATGAAGCCCTCGTCAAACTCACGTTCGATGCGACGGCCATCTTGGTCACCATATTCACGTCCACTTATGATAACGCGAATGGGCACATCTATGCCTGCCACATCGTATGCCATGTATTCGACATATGATGACGACGAAACGGACGATGAGATGACAGGTGTTGACGATGATGGAACAGACGACGAAACAGACTTGATTCCAGCGTCCAAAGTAAGGCAGAATATGCGATTCCTCGGCAAGCCACCAATGCACTCATCATCATCATCATTAGCGCGGTCATTGCCCATAAGTCATATGCCATCGTTCTTACCGCGGTCAGCACCGGACGATACATCTCGATCTCAGGTACACATGGCTGCCGCGGCACTGGATCGCCTTTCGATGACTTCAACGTCATACGATGATGACAAGCAGCGAGCATTACGTATGCCAACGGGTGATGAAACAGATCAAGTCGCAGCTATCCGTGATCGATTGGGTGGTGCTGCGAATTGCTCGGCTTTTATATCCAAACTGTGGCACCTCATGATCAACCCCGACTTGTACGGCAAATACATTTACTGGAGTCAGGCAGGTGATGCCATTATAATCAACAGCGAGCCGGACGTGGCCGCTGAATTTGCTGCTGAGATACTGCCCAAGCTGTTCAAGCATGGGAACAATGCCTCGTTTGTGCGTCAGCTCAACTTGTATGGCTTCCAGCGTGTGTCGTCGTCACGACTCCTTGACGCAGCTGAAATGCGCGCTGTAGCTGCCAGAACAGGCACCTCAGGTCACTACGGCACATCAGCACCCTTCAACACAGCCATGGAATTGTATGGTGTCCATTCCAGCTTTGCTCACCCGCGCTTCCGACGGGGCCAGGAAGCGTGGCTTGTAAGCATGAAGCCACGCTCATCCAAGAAACCGAAAAAGAATTCTGCGGGACCCTCCGATGAGACAAAGTCATAGTCTAGTTTTGCGTAGACGCATACGTTGGCTGATGCATCACTTCCTCTGCTGCAATGGGAAGCAGGGCGCGCGGTGATTGCCCCGCATGGGCAGGCTTGGTTAGCAGTGCCTTCCATACGTCGCCGTCCCTGGGCTCGGCGAGCTCAATTTTGTCCAAGAGATGTGCGCGCTGAGTGGCTCCGTCGGGTTGCGTGCCTTCAAAAGCATACCACCACGCCCATCCATCGCCCCACGAGCGAGCTGCCTGTACGGTCTTGGTGAACCAATCGCGAGCCTGTGGGTAGCGGCCCTCGTCCCAAAACAGACGCGCCACTGTGCAGATCACGTATGGACTATCCATCGACCGCCGTAGTGCTTCGGCAGCTCGTCCCTTGCGTGCTGGACGCGGTTCCAGCCAAATACTGGCACTCAGCAGACGACCGCTTGATGGACATACCTGCAGGCCGCGACTTAGAAGCGTCTTGGCTTGTGCCATACTACCAGCGCGAATTTCGACAGCAGCTGACTCCATCCACAGCTCGTCGCTGGTTGGATGGACTTGACGTGCTTTCTCGAGAAGGGCACGCGCACGAATGAGGACACCTGCTGACTCTTCGAGTCGGCTGCTCAAGAGCCACAATGCGACGGACGATGCGCACGCCCGGCGTCCAGCCGCATATGCCTCACGCGCCGCCGACACATCCTGCCGCGCTTCGTGCAGGCGTCCATGCGTCGTGTGCAATGCTTCGGAGGACGCAAAAATATCAAGGGCTTGTTGGACCAAGGCCAGCGCCTCGTCAAATGCCCCCTTCCGCCACGCCATGTCCACGCTGGCCGACCAAATGCGCTCAGTACGGACCTCCTTACGTGCACGGGCAAGAATGCTAGTTGCAGAAGCCATATCGCCCGTTTCCGACTCAAGCTTGGCAGCTGCAAGCGAAATGGATTCTGAGCCCAGATTTGCATCAGAAGCACGGGTGAGTACTTGACGCGCGCCGTGCAGATCGCCGTCGCGACGCCGATCATCGGCATACATGAGCCACAAGAACTCTGCTGTGGGACACTGCGCTACGCCGCGTTCCAGGAGGTCTGTTAGCGAAGCATGTGTACCATGCAGCCGTTCGAGTCTGGCAGCTTGCTGCCAAAGCTCAAGCGAATCAGGGAACTCGTCCAATGCGCAGGCAAGAATCGCGCGCGCTGTGGATACGCGCCCATGATCGAGACACGTATCGGCATCTTCAGACCATACTCGTCGCCGATCCTCGGCATCAATATCAAGGTGCACGGTCGCCCGCACGATGGCTGCACATGTCGTGGGACTACCCTCTTTGTCGACCTGCTCGGCTTCACGAAGCCACTGGTCGCGGCTAAGTATTGCACCAGCTCTGTTGAGCGATAGAACAGCGGTCGACATAGTTTTGTAAATTCGTTCGGCATCCTCACCATTCTCTTCTAAGAGCCGTGCGGCAGCAATCCATATTTCATGAGATGTGGGAATTGTACGCCGAGCTCGGTTCAGCACGCTCTTGGCGTCTGTTTCTGATGAGAGACGCGCAAGCGCAAGCCATAACTCCACGCTCATGGGAACAGCCTCAACTGCACCTGCCAGCAACACGCGTGCATCTTCGGGGGTTTCTTCCAGGTTCACGAGTTCTTTCCATAGCTTGACAGAGTTCGGGATGTGTTCAAGAGCCTTACGAGCCACGCGTTTCTTGCTTTCGAGATCATTCTCCAATGACATAGCACGAAGCCAGATATTGACACTCTGACTTTGGAATTGAATGGCCTGGGCCAAGATGACCTTGGCATGATTCGGCGTATTAAGCCGCGCACTTTCAAGCCACACGTCTTCACTGCGTGGACACTGTTCACATCCCTGAGAAATCACTTTGCGCGCAATAGACATCCTTCCTGCGACCTCCTCCAGACGTGCCGCAGCGATCCAACCTGGAGCATGCTTCGGGTTCGTCTTGATGACCGAATCGAGCAAACTGCGTGCTTTTTTGATATCGCCAATCTCCACACTCGATTTGACGGACACACCGGACAGTTCCGTAAGATACCCTGTTGGATCAATCGTAGAAGACGTGCCAGAGGCAGCGATCTGACTTTGTGTTGAGGCCTGGTCCAGTTGATGTGAAAATACTTTATTACGCGCTTCACCAATGTCTGTTAAGGAGCTGACCGTACCGTCTACATCGGCTGCCGTATTTTGTATTTGATTGCGATCTCGTGCAGATACAAGCACACTGTCAGGCACGGCAGTTGTCCGATTGTCACGGCTCTCACGCAGCGATGCCGCTTTGCGTCGCTTACCGGTCAAGTTGCCCGGTTCAGGCAGATTGGCCCACTCTGCCTCGGTCACGCTGGCTAAATTCCGCTTCAGGTCCGAAAACTGCGCCTGAATTTTGGGCTGCGATTGTCGCAATTCTTCGCGTTCCGCTGCCTCTTGCGACATGCGCTGTTTACGCCGTCGCTCGTCCATGTGTCTGTCGACACTTTCCCAGATACGATCAGCTTCTTCGTCATCTTTCTCATATACAGCGGTGGCGAAGAGACCTCCCTCCTCTTCTGGATCCTGGAATCGCTCGTCATCATCGTCTTCGTCCTCTTCACCCCGCCGCGCACGTGCAGCAGCCACGGTCTCAGCGGATGGACGTTCACGCGCAGGTCCGATATCGGAACGCGTCGTGAATCCAGTTGCACCGCGTCCCAAACCCGCCACATAGCCATCTGGGGCCTGCATCGACAGGAAGGCCAACTTGTCAGGCCTATTCATTGCCATGAGCGATGGGTGTGCTCCAGGCAAGAAACGCCGTGATGGAGGACAAAAAGTGCCCTGCACGTGATGGGTTCGTGCGAGCGAAAGGACGCGTCTTGGCATCTGGGGCGGACATCGACGTCACCACCATTAGCGACAAGCCAACGAGTCAAGTCCAAGAGCCCGATCCGTCCAAATGGCCTTCCGAGCTGTCAAATTTATTTTATACTTTCAAGGCACTCTGCACAGTCTACACGTTCCTGTCGATTCACAAGCATGCAGCGCCCTTGATCCACACACTGCAGGCTAGTGTGAGCTCCATGACAAAGCGGCCTCTCGAGACGTCTGACTTGGCAAAGATCAAGGCTTTATGCCCTCAATTAGTTCACTTTGGGTACGTTCAAAGCTTAAGGTTGCAAGAGGGCCAATCTTCTAAACGACGTCGGCGCGAAGATGCATACCAGCCGGAGCGTCCTGTGGATGACTACATTCTCACATTCGAATTTCTTGATCGTGATAATTCTTCCGATAAAGCGACCTCAAGGCGCTATGTGCCTTCATCAAAGCCTCGACAGGAAGCTGCCCAGGAACTTATTTCACGACGCACGAACACCTTTGCTAGAGCCATGCAGGGTTGGGTAGACCAACACTGTCAGTACGACCCTGTGGAATGTTTGCGCAGTAAGAGCCAATCTTTTATGCCCACACACCCAAAAAAGAATATACCAGCTATCTCCACGCGATCTAGCATAAAAAGCATTCTTGAAACAATATCACACGTCTCCTGGTGGCGGGATCAAATTGTTCCGGGTGGTAGGAGAACATTCCCTGCCAAGCTAGCCAAGTTTGCGCAAACAGAACCACCTCTTGATCAAGAAATGATGGATGCTCTCCAATATGCTCATGGGATTCAGCAGCTATATTCGCACCAGGCATCGGCATTGACGCATATCCAGCGGGGTAAGCATGTTGTTGTATGTACAAGCACATCATCGGGCAAATCACTCGTGTATCAAGTGCCCATTGCGCATGCGCTAGCTCAAGACCCAAATGCTACAGCGCTCTGCATTTTTCCCACGAAGGCCCTCACGCAGGACCAACTTAGCTCTCTCTGCCGTCTCTTGCGCCACCACAACAGCATCAAAGATGCAGAAGCGTATACTTATGATGGAGATACTCCGGCTGATGAGCGCCGCAGTATTCGAGATCGTGCACGTGTCCTGTTTACGAATCCAGACATGTTACATCAAGCCATTCTACCCCATGAAGAAAAATGGCGTCGATTCTTGAAAGGATTGCGCGTGGTGGTGTTGGATGAACTGCATGTGTACACGGGCATTTTTGGAACACATACATCGCTTATATTGCGCCGTCTACGTCGTTTGTGTGCTGCATTGGGGAACGAATTATTACAATTTGTTAGTTGCAGCGCCACCATCTCTGAGCCCAAAGAGCATCTGAAGCAGCTTTTAGGCATGAATGTGGGCGAGATTGAAGAAGTTGGAAACGACGGCGCCCCATGTGGGCCAAAAGAATGGATATTGTGGAATCCGCCTCTCATTGATCCGCACGATCCAAGTCACGGACGCATGTCCGCATACAATGAAGTATCTCAGCTATTCCGGCACCTCCTATCAAATGGAGTGCGCACTATCGTTTTCGCTAAAGTCCGTCGTACTTGCGAAATTATTACTCGCAAAGTGCGCGACGATTTCGTGCATGATGGACGCCCCGACTTGGCGCATCGTGTGCATGCATATCGCTCAGGGTATGCACCATCAGACCGGCGCCAGCTGGAATATGAAATGGCACATGGTCATGTCATGGGTTTAATTGCCACTAGCGCCTTGGAACTCGGTGTCGATATCGGTGTTCTTGATGCTGTTATTTTATTTGGTGTGCCATATTCATCGGCAAGCATGCGGCAGCAAGCAGGACGAGCTGGACGTCGACAAAAAGAGTCACTCGTCATTTTGTTGGGAGAACCATTTCCTGTGGATCAGTACTACCTGCGGAATCCTGAGCTGGTGTTTCAACCTCCCATAACAAAGCTCTGGATCGAACCTAGTAACGAGCTGATTTTGGAAGCGCATATACGATGTGCCGCCTTCGAAATGCCTTTCTCTCACTCTGATTCTCGCTACTTTGGTGATGCTGGCTGGACTATTGCACAACGGGTGTGTTTCAGTGATAAAGCTGGATATTATCAAGTCCAGGATACCGAATCGCCTGCCTTGAACATACCTATTCGAGGAGCTCGCCAAGACACGTACCAATACATTGATGCCATGATTGGGCAACTTTTGGAGGAGGTTGAGATTGAACGTGTATACTTTGAGGCTTACGAAGGGGCTGTGTTTATACATCAGGGCGTCACGTACATATGTCAGAGCGTTCATCATGACATGCGTGTCGTGTATCTCGCCCGAACCCAAGTGCAATACTATACTCGTCCACGCGATCTCACAGATATCGATCCTTGCGAAGTATGGCGTATGCGCACATTGAAGCATAAGGACATGTACGCATTTTATGGGCGTGTGGACGTGATATTTCAAATGTGGGGCTACTTCAAAGTCGACTGGCGAGCGAATATTTTAGATACTGTCGATATTGACGCAGAGCCATTTGTACGTCCGACACATGGCGTATGGATTGATGTACCATGGCATATTGTTGAAACGCTTACTGAACATGATATTCTCGCGCCCGCGGCGATACACGCTGCAGAGCACGCGATACTGAACTTAACCTCACTTTTCGTGGCGAGTTCCGCTGACGACGTTCGTACCGAGTGTAAGATATCGCTTCGGGAGTTGAGCGGACGCAAAACGCAACGCCTTCGCCCTTCTCGGCTAATATTTTATGATAAACCAGGTCAAAATGCCGGAGTTTGTGCACAAGTCTTCGAACACCTATCTTCTTTGCTGCAAATGGCTCTACGTGAAATGGAATCGTGTGAATGTACAGATGGATGTCCTGAATGCATTGAGGCGCCCACTTGTCGATATGGGAATTTGGTGTCTTCGAAACGAGGGGCGTTGGCTGTCTTGCGCGGTTTGTTGCACCGGCCTCTTTTCGACAACGAAGACGCTTTGCCAACTCGGCAGAGTGATCCAGGGGTCCTGTCACAGACGCTGTGCGAACCAGAACCTGTCCCACAGCGTAAAGGAACTCAAATTGAATATATCATTGAGGAGCCTTGCGGTGAGCAAGACAAAAGGTCAAGGTGCTTGGATCATGATAAAAGCTCGTTGTTTTTTGAGGATGCATAGTTATACCCATATTTGTTCCCGGAGATCATCGAGAAGTCGCTTCACATCGTCCCAAGCATCCCAAGATGATGTGTACAGCCATTGAATGCACGTCCGTTGTGATATAGCATGTTTTTTGAAGGCTCTTTGCAAATCTGCGAGCATGATAGGAGAGCTTGACACCTTAGCAGACGCGCATGGGATCACGACCACAACCATCTTGTCCACGACTTGCGCTAGCTGGTTAAGTCTTGTAAGATAAGCAGCCATGTCGTCATTGACATCCCAGGCCACTTTTTCGTGTTTGTCAGTAAATACACATTCGACATGGCACTGAGGCAACAATGCACGGGCTAGCATGGCCCGACCTTGGGCTTTAGAATAGAGAAGAAGTCGCTCAGAATTTAGAGGTGGCGAAATGCCATCTGGTGCATGTACAATGACATACACGGTGAACTTGTTTTCAAGAGAATGCAGCAAATTATCGATCATTTCCGGTGCATGCTTCAATTGTTCTGACCATGCATCATCGTAAGCAAAAGATATACAGAGTACTGGCTTTACAACAGGTTGGGTGCGCGAGGTAGAGTCTTCTTTCGAGTTTGATTTCGAAGCCCATGACCATGCAAGCACGCCCAGGGCTATAACACTCCCGAACGCTACAACGGGTGCCGCCCAACGTTGTCGCCGCAGAGCGGGTGACATGCTCTGTGGAGAGCAACACATTCTTGCGGGACATGTCCAGACCTAATAAAAATTTCAATGCTACGTAATCAGAAACGGTGGTAGAAAAACAGATTCCAAGATGATTAATGAGAATAGTCAGGGAGCCACATGCGAGCACCAATCCATTTGTAGAGATCGTCATCACTCATTGAAGCAGTCAAGCCATTATCGCGGCACAATCCATCGCGAATTAGAATCTTGATGCAACGGAAAGCAATATAGTTGGAAATCTCACGCACGCGTTCCAACCTCGGGTACAGACGGTCAGCATCAGTTTCTTCTTTGTTCAAAGAGTCCGCCAGAGCAATGGCCGCTTCTGTGATAACATTGTCGTTTATATGCTTGGCCTGGACAAGAGCTCCAGCAAGACCTAGCGCAGGGAAGATGTAGAAGTTGTTGCCCTGGTCGGCAACTCGCGTCTTGCCCTGGAATGTAACGTCTGGGAACGGTGAACCTGCCGCAAACACGCAACGACCGTCGGTATGAGTAAGAGCTTCTTCGAATGTACACTCTGACTTGCTCGTTGGGTTGCTCAGAGGGAAAATAATGGGGTGCTCATTGATTTCAGCCATTTTTCGCAACACTGCTTCATTGAAGTAACCATGCACAGTGCAGAAGCCAAGGATGACCGTTGGCTTGACGTAATCAATCACATCCATGAAGTCTTTCAATTGCACATCACCATTGTCGGTGCGTGCGAAGTACTCCTTATATGGAGCGATTTCATCGCCTCGGTTCATGGTCACGAGACCCCTAGAGTCTGTCGTCCAGATGCGGAGACGCGCTTCTTCCTCAGACAATCCATTCAATGTGAAGAAAGACATGAGCTGCTTGGCCACGCCAATGGAAGCAGATCCAGCACCAGCCATCAAGATACGGTGATCGGTAAGGTCTTTGCCAGTCTTTTTAGAAACCATCCGTGCAGCATTGACGAGACCAGCAAGAATTACAGAACCCGTGCCTTGAATGTCGTCATTGAACATAGGATACTTGTTCTTGTAGCGTTCCAAAAACAAGAACGCATGTTCACTGCTCCAGTCTTCGAACTGAATAATCAGGTTGGGATACCGGGCATTCAGCTTCATCATAATCTCATCAACGAATTCCACAAGTTCTTCCGTACTCGGTCGCGGACGACGCAGACCAAGATACAGAGGGTGGTTGCGCAGCTCCTCGTTGTCAGTGCCAACATCGACAACAATCGGCATTGTCGACTGAGGGTGCACACCAGCACCAGCCACATACAAAGAGAGCTTGCCAATGGCTATGCCAAGACCATTCCAACCCAAGTCACCAAGTCCTAAAATGCGCGAACCATCAGTAATAACAGCCACACGAGGGGCATCAGAGGGGCGAGGCCAGTTCTCGATACATTCTTCTATCGTGCCCTTGTCTTCAATAGAAAGCGTAAGGCCCTCTGGGCGGCGGAACATCATGGAGAATTTTTGGCAAGCTTCACCTACAGTAGGAGTGTACACCAGGGGAATGTTCTTCATCAAGTCCGACATAATGTAGAAGTAGAACAGACGCTCATTTCTTTGGCGTACGTTGGCAAGCTCAATGTGTTTAGCAAAGTTCGTCTCCTTGAGATCAATTTGGTGCTTAATACGCTGGAATTGTTCCTCAAGCGTATGGACAGTGGGGGGCAGGAGACCCTTTAAACCGAACTTCTTGCGCTCATCCATCGTGAATCCTGTACCTTTGTTGGAGTACAAATCACGCAAACGAGCAGCGCCACCATGCTCATTTTGCCTGATAGCATACTGCACGGAGTCATGCTGCGTATGGACGCGTCTCGGCTGCGACATAATTGAAGACGTTAAACGAAATTGGGTATTCAAACTGAGGCCTTTTTTTAACCTATTAAAGGTGGCGGTAGAAGCCATCGGTACGAATGATTGTTGTGTCTCCATTCCCGTATGTCCGTGCGTTTATATCACACGTGTATTAGTCACTCGGGTGCGTTCGGCCGCTGAAGGCAAGCCGCTTACGCAAGCTGGCGGGACGGAAGTTAAGCCTTAGCCGAAGCTGTATATCCACCCGTCTGATCAACTACGTCCATCATGTTCGCTCGCAGTGCTCTTCGTGCTCCCACCCAAGCTATCCGCACCCCTGCCTCCTCGCGTCTCTTCTCGCAGACTGCGACAGCTAACCGTAAGGTCGCTGTGCTTGGTGCCTCGGGTGGTATTGGTCAGCCGGTACGTATATATCACTAGGAATCTTGCGCTAATACCTTCAGCTCTCGCTGCTTCTCAAGCTGAACCAGAACGTGACAGACCTTCGCCTGTACGACATTCGTCTTGCCCCGGGTGTAGCCGCTGATATCGCTCACATCAACACGCCCAGCACCTGCACGGGTTACGCTCAGGAGAACCTTGAGCAGGCTCTTGATGGCGCCGAGGTCATTTTGATCCCCGCCGGTGTGCCTCGTAAGCCCGGTATGACTCGTGACGACCTCTTCAACACAAATGCTTCCATTGTTCGTGACCTTGCTAAGGCCGCCGCAAAGGTGTCACCCAAGGCCCACATGCTCATCATCTCGAACCCTGTGAACTCGACGGTCCCTATCGTCGCTGAAGTGTTCAAGCGCGCCGGTGTCTACGACCCCAAGCGCGTGTTTGGTGTGACTTCCCTCGACATCGTGCGTGCCTCGACATTCCTGTCGGGTATTGCTGGTTCGAAGCCTGCTGACACCAACGTGCCTGTCATCGGCGGTCACTCGGGCGTTACGATCGTGCCCCTTCTTTCGCAGGCCCAGCAGGGCTCGGCTGTGTCAGCTGGCGAGCAGTACGAGAAGCTTATTCACCGTATCCAGTTTGGTGGTGACGAGGTTGTCAAGGCCAAGGACGGTGCTGGCTCTGCCACGCTCTCGATGGCCTACGCTGGTGCCGTGTTCGCTGACGGTATCCTGCGTGCGATGAACGGTGAGAAGGGTGTCAAGCAGTGCGCCTTTGTGGAGAGCCCTCTCTTCAAGGACCAGGTCTCGTTCTTCGCTAGCCCTGTGGAACTTGGTCCTGAGGGTGTTCAGAACATCCCTGCCTTGCCTCAGATTACGGCTGAGGAGCAGAAGCTGCTGGACAACTGCCTGGTTGACCTTGCTAAGAACATCTCGAAGGGTGTTAACTGGGCTGCCGAGAACCCTTAAAGTATAAGACTATGCGTAGTGGAAATTTCTTGACTCGATAGTCGCTCTGGTAGGTTGAAATACTTTACCATCATCTTCGCATGTCGCGTTATACCGATACTTGGAGGCTCCACCGTTTATTAGTTGACTGAGCTGGATTGGGGCTTCTTAGGAAAAACATTATGCATACATCGAGCTGTTACTATCGACAATGTATCATGCTGATCAGTGTTTTGAATGAATCAGCTGCTTCTTCAGGATCAGGTATTTAATTATCATACCGAAAAAGAAACTTGATTCGTTGTGGTCTTTGATCTTTTCATCTTCATATATCTCGACATTTCATGCGTATTTCTATTAACCGTCCGCTTAATACATGGATTTGTGAATACCTCTCATTGATAGGTCGAGTGTCAATAAGTATAAGTGCGCCAAGTCATCTCGATACGTTGGATTATCCTTATCCAGTGCGATGTGGACACTTTCAGCGATGAGCCTTTATAAGGCATATTCTGCTAATTCTTTTCGCTTATATTCATCAATCCGTTTGCGATATAGCATGGCGCTTTACAATCTAGATTGAATAGTGATTTTTGGTCAATTCCTGGGCATCATCGATACTCAGATCCGCGCATCAGGAACTGTCAAAAAATTCGAACAGTTGGCCCGTGCCTGAGGCTACTTATATTCTCGGCCATCGACTTGATAGTCGGAGTAGCACGAATTTGATAATCTAGTAGCATCCAACTTTTTCGTGCTGAATATTCCCCAGCTTTCAG
>ERZ500978.302-NODE-302-length-15641-cov-9.459836_pt1 | contig 15641 bp, 11 predicted proteins | sample MGYA00248870_ERZ500978 | MGnify/ENA primary metagenome ERZ500978 (study PRJEB25958, sample SAMN03398513) | human skin metagenome | study: EMG produced TPA metagenomics assembly of the Human Skin Microbiome Metagenome (human skin metagenome) data set. | reverse complement strand
ACTAACACTAACACTAACACTAACACTAACACTAACACTAACACTAACACTAACAACAGCAATGATGTGGACAGATTCCACAATTTCACATCACAAATAGGCATGTCGAATTGAGCACACGCATCGAGGCAAAACGACTAGTTCATGGATAAAATTTATGCAGGACCTGAATCCGTGTTGCAAATTTACCTGTTCACGGCAAGTTGTATTCAATTGAGAACCCTTTCACGCCCACACAGCAAGCGAACGAAGAATTTTTCGTGAGAGTGCTTGCGCACGAGTTTTAGCATAACATGCGGCAACTGGCTTGTCGGTGTCCGAAATGCAGACGCCGAGTTTTCCTAATACTTCCCATTCTTTTTGGTGCTACAACGCTCAGATGAAACGTGCGCAGTTGCATAATCAGCTCTCGGTGGAGCTCCCAAGGTGATGAACCAAGTGATATAAGCATTGCTAATGGCTGTTGGCTTACTTGCTCGAAAGGCACGTGTTCATATTAGAACAGCCTATTAAATGCTATCATGAGGTTGCGATCAGGGCTGAAAGGACTTCATGTGACTGACGCTTTGACCACGCTGGCATGCCAAGATAAGTTTAGTCAGTCTCGCGCAGAAAAGAAATATTGCGTCATTAAACCACGAAGTTGGATAAAGGTTCAGTTTTATCAACCCAGATATATGATGGCCTAACCGCATAAATTGCCACCTTCGTCTTCCGAAAAAAGAACAAACCAAAATGCTTCGCACTACTGCGTTTGGGAATATCATTCACTTTGCTTCTGGACGCCGTTGGTTCTGCACGCTCGACAAGAGGCACATTGGAGATGTATTGGAAGCGTGTGATGGAGAAAAGGAGTACAGCAAAAGTCAGTATGTTGACTGGGTGAACGAGGCCGATCCTGATAATCCAAAAAACTGGCCATTTGCATACAAGTGTTTTGTCACATTTTTGGTATGTGTCATGACAGTATTCGTTTATCTAGGCAGCAGTATTGTCGTGCCTGGCATTCCAGAATTAAGCGAAGAGTTTCACATATCACCAACTGTTGCTTCCTTGAGCATTTCGTTATTCGTATGGGGATATGGTATAGGCCCTATGGTGCTATCGCCATTGACCGAAGTAGCACGTATTGGGCGGAACTGGCCCTACGTGATCAGTATTGGACTTTTCGTGATCATGCAGATACCCACAGCACTGTGTAACAACGTTGCGGGCTTCATGATCCTGAGATTCATTGCTGGATTTCTAGGAAGCCCTGTACTTGCGACTGGAGGAGCCACCATGGCAGACATATGGAATTTAGACGGTGGCTTCATGAACGGCATTGCATTCTGGTCGTACGCTGCGTGTGCTGGACCAGGTATGGGCCCTTTGCTCTCGGGCTTTGCAGTGCAAGAGAAAGGCTGGCACTGGATCGTCTGGCCGCTTTTATGCGGGACGGGGTTAACATGGATTCTTGTCTTTTTTCTTATGCCTGAGACTTATGGTGATGCCATTTTGACGCGTCGGGCCATCGAATTACGGCGTGTCTCAGGGAATGAGCATCTCCGTTCTCGAGGAGAAGAGAGAGATGCTCAAGTATCGCTAAGCCAACTTGCATACAGTACCTTGTACCGCCCCCTTCGAATGACTTTTACGGAGCCTGTGCTATTCTTTAGCGACTTGTACATTGCGTATGTCTACGGAATTACCTACTGCTTGTACGTGTATTTTGTGTACTCACGACAGTTTCGAAGCGTTTCCTTTGGTATGCCAATTTGCGCTGACTGTCAGACATTCCAAGGTCGCCATCACTTCTCATTAGGACAGTCAAGCAGTGCTTACATCACTGGCTGGATTGTGTGTGCTGTTGCATTGGTGCTGTACTGTATTTACAACCAAAAGCTTGTGTTGCCATGGTTCCGTTCAGGGAAGTGGAAGCCGGAATACAGAATGCAAGCATGCTTCGTCGGAGGGATCTTGTTTCCTGTGTCTTTGTTTTGGGTATGTTGATGGCAAACATTAACGATTAGTTTGGATGGACGTCTTTTGAAAGCGTGCCTCCCTACGCCTCATTGGCTGCATATGGCGTTTTTCAATGTGCCGTATTTCTGTTGTTTCAAGGATTCTTGGGATATCTTGGAGAGGTGTACCCTGTCTATACTGCCTCAGCATATGCGAGCAATGGTTTGTTCCGTGCATTGGCAGGTGGCGCGTTCCCGTTATTTTCTACACAAATGTTCAACCGACTGACGATCCAAGGCGGTTGCAGTCTTCTTGGAGGATTAGCCATTCTTTTGATACCCGTAACACTTACGTTTTACCTATACGGTGACAGGCTGCGCAAAAAGTCACAAATGGCTGGAATGGGCAGCGCGGAAATGGAAAATGAAAAGCAGTAGTTTCCTGCGCTTGAGACAGGAACTTTGCTGTAATACATATGGATGCAATTGAGTGTTCTGTGTTCGAATTGTTAATAAAGCACTCATTGCAAATCGTGCTAAATGCTCCAATCCCACGCTGGACCAGAGGCCAGCGCAGATATTTTGATTTGGAGCATCATTTTAACATTTCTCCGTCTACTGTTAATGATACAGAAATCCTTTTGAACGCGAATAGAAAGGCGACACACTTCTCTAAAATTGATATTGCTCTTTCGTCCGATTCTTATAGCGATATTGTATGCATCAAGGATGCTATTTATTACGAAGGTGTGATTTCAGATTATAACAAGACTAATCAATTCAGCAATTCGATCGTGTATTGCCTTATTTTGTCTAGCTCTTTCTGAGCATCTGATGGGGAAAATACACGACTGTCGAAATATAGCTTAAAGCGATAGCCTTTGTGAGTTAGAGATGTCTCAAACACAATTCCGTATGGTTGGGTTAGTGAGACATCACTGCCAGCCATCATAATCCATGATTGAGCACTGGGTTTTTGAAGACTTGGTAAAAACGGTTGAAAAAGATACAGAGCATGCGATCCCATTTTCTGCCTCGAGACTTCAAGGTAACTGTAGATTTGATCCAGTCCAACATAGGATGCCTCTGTCGCTTTCCAAAATAGGGACTGCGTCATTTGAACATATTCCTTGACGGAGCCGTAATTCGAGGTTTCCATTCTAAATGGAATAAAATTGGCACAAGTTCCGTTAATACACTCTGCCTCTGCGTGACCGTCCACATCACGACCTGTGCTTAGCAGATCATACGATATGTCAGTCGTATTGGCATGGCCTGCGATCCATTTTTGAAATGCGGATTGAAAGAGAACTGCAACAGTAACTTGCATTGCACTTGCTCGACTGCGAATATTCTGTTCTTCGATTTCGAGTGTCGCAACGTTGGTCGCCTTGGGATTGGAAATATTGGGCCAAGGAATCGGCTTCTGCGCCAGAAGTCGCCTCCAGTACGAGAGTGCCCTATCGGGAGATTTGTTCCAAATAGTCAAGGCATACGTTTCAAAGGAAGTTTTTGGATGTTGCATGACCTTTCCGTCCCAAAGAGCTTTAAATTGTTCATCGAAAATACGAAGAAGCTGTCCATCATACAATGCGTGATTTAATTTGATAATGATTTCGTACTTTCCGTCATGATGATCCACAATTCGATATAAAATGGGCGGTTTTCCCGTTACAAAGCGATGCGCCCATATTTCACTGATAGTTTGGTCATGTGCATCTTCCACATAATCAAGGAATTGAAGATCAAGCGAAGGCTGTTTCAGCACCACTTGTATTAATCCCTGTGGAGCATTGAAGAATGTCGAGCGTAAAATTCCATTGTTCGAAGTTAAACGTTCAACTGTGTTGATCCACCGGGTTATGTCGAAGTTTTCAGGCGTCATTCTCCGAGTCATCAGGGTCCAGTATTGCTCTTCCCGCTCGCCTTGCATCCAAAATTCTGCCTGGCCTGGTGGACATGGAATGATGTAGTCAATAGAGTCGCTTGGCAAGCCATGTGTTTCAGAAATATATAACTTGGAAGCCTCTTGAGGAAATTCTTTAAGCTGTTGCGGTAAGTCGTTCCTAATGCGTTTTGCAATGTCTTTGATATTTAGGCTCTCTAGTACTTCACCGACTGTTATATTTAGTCCAGACCTTTTCAAATGTGTGACCAACTTGATAGCGAGGATGGAATCCCCACCTAGCTCCACGAAATTTAAATTCGTTCCCACATCACTAATATTGTGTTCGAGAATGTCTGAAATTATGCTGCAGAGTAGCCTTTCATTGCTTGTGGTTGGAGTGTCAACTTTACAAGCCGCTGATGACTTCTTTAGCGCCTTCGCTCTCAGTTCGTGTGTTGAACTTTGCTCGATATCCAATTTTAGCCTCTTCCGGTCAATTTTCTGCGAAGGGAGACGCGGAAACTCAGACATAGGAATAATGATACTCGGTATCATGTACGAGGGAAGACGACTGCGTAAACAGTCCATGAGGCTGCTCCACATGACATCCATGTCTTGTTCGGTGTCCTTGAAATGAGCTAGGAAGACCAATAATGGTTCTCCATGACTTTCGTCATATAATGTAATGCAATCATTCAATGCATCACAATACATGGCGGCCTGTTCGATCTCTCCCAATTCTATGCGATGACCATGAACCTTAACTTGTGTGTCTTTTCTTCCAAGGAAAATAAGGTCTTCACTTTCATCATATCTCACAATATCGCCTGTGCGATATATGCGCTCCCCGCCGATTACAATAAACGATCTTCTCGTTTTTTCATGATCCCCAATGTATCCATCTGCAAGTTGTGGCCCAAATATACCAAGTTCTCCAATGCATCCGACTGGTGCAATCCGGTCGGAGTTCAAGTCAAGCAACACGAATCCTACAGTCTCCAATGGTCGTCCAATATTTCGAGGGTCCGTATTAGACGTCATCCGTTTTGTTGTTACAACCATTGAGGTTTCTGTAGGCCCGTAAACATTGAGCAATGTTACATGAGGCGCCCAAGACTTTACAATATCAGTGGTCATTGCTTCCCCTCCCAAAATCAGTGTCCGTAGGTTGGGTACATCGCCCGGCCCAAACAGTTTGGCCACTGTAGGAGTTAAAATGATACTGTTAATACGCATTGTGTTTATACAAGCGACAAGTTCCGAATGAAGGGTATTCGTGGGAGCCATGCAAAGACATCCACCACTACTAAGTGTGTTAAAGATGTCTTGAACGGATGCGTCAAAATTAAAACTAGCAAATTGAAGACATCTCCAATCACTTGAGCGATTTTCGGCTTTGATCATTGATGAGACACTGCTTGCACTCGCACAATGAGATATAATCACACCTTTGGGTTCACCAGTACTCCCACTCGTAAATATAAGATAGGCTGGATCTTCGGGAACCGAATCAGGTGCGATGAAATGTTCCGTGCTGAATGTGGCATAGTCAGAATCTGTTGAGATCGCGGTTACGTTATTGAAAGACTCCCTTTTTGCTGAGTCCACCACCACGAAACGAGCATGTACTTTTTTTATCACGAACAAATTTCTCTCGAGAGGATTATTCGGACTTAATGGAATAAATGCTGCGCCTGCTTTCATTATACCCAACATGAATAGTACTGCTTTAACTGACTTCTCCAAAATCATTGGAACTTTTTCACCAGGCCTGATTCCCTTCGACCATAGCATACGAGAAATTTGATTTGCTTCGCTGTACGCTTCAATATAAGTCATACTGCCTCCATTCAACGATTCGAATGCAATATTCGAGCCGAAATTCTGCGCAAAGCACTCAAACCTCTCGTATAGAAATGATCGGTCAATGCCTGCTTGAGCCTTTAGCGACCTGATGATAGTCGCTTCCTTCCTTGGCTGTATATATATACTCTCTGGGCGCATTTCAAGCAAGGCATCGAGGTTGTTCAAACACTCTGTGAAGCTTTCCAAGATATACGTGGCTCTGGAACGTTCAAGCGTGGAAATTAATCGGAGATCCACCGTTGATGAATCAATACGTTGAGCCTCGAGTGTAGTGATTCCTGAATACCAAAATCCATCCGTTCCAATAGGTTTGAAAAGAGAATCCGTGATATTGTTTGGAGATTTCGGTGCCAAAACGTTTACCATAGTGTCCAATAGGGGTCCCTTCGAATGATACTCATGAACTGATAAAGCACGCTTGAGCCCCACGTACGCAATTTCTGCTAAGTGCCAAAATTGTTGCCCGACGTCTTCGAAAAGTTGTTTCAAAGTTTCGGAATCGCCCAATCGAATATGCATAGGGCATACTTCAAGAGTAGGTCCGTTTAAGTTTCCAATCCCTGGAAATGGCTTGTTGCGCCCACTCATAGTAATCGAGAATAAAACGTTGGTATTATGTGTTTGTTGATGGAGAATCAAAGACCAAATTGTGTAAATGAGCGTTCCAAGTGTGATCTTATGGATTCGTTCTAATTTTTCGAAATCCATTGATACACGCGTCGACACACAATGCGGCTCAACGTCAGGCTTGGAGCCAATTACTGTTTTCTGAGATCCTTCCAGTACATCTTTCCAACGTTCTAGTTCCAAATCTCTGTCAAGACATAAATATGATATGTAGTTCCGGAAAGTAGGACGCTGAACCATCGGCAATCCGTAATATGTGAGAGCAACATCATCTAGTGAGTATAAATTAGACCAATAGTCAAAGAGCGTGTGGTGCATACTGAGGACAAAATATGTTGAGCCAATTATTCCCATGCGCACGAAAGCCCCTCCAGGTGAAACACCCCTAGACTTATCTTGTCGCAGGTATGCATTTAATGGTAGCTCAGAGTTAATCCATTCGATAGAAGCTGCTTTGTTTACCCCTTGCACATATGATTGCTTCCACTCAAAAAAGGTAGTTCGTAAAATATCAGATTTTTCAAAGGTTTCCTTAACTGCATGAAACAACCGCTTGAGATCCAGTCCTCGAATGTCAAATACTCTCTGATACATATAATCAGTACTACCCGCAAAGGTTGAGGCTAGGATACCTTCTTGGAATGGCGATACGTGATATAATTCTTCAAAGTCTGACGCCACTCCATCAGAAAGAATGGTTGATGGATCCAACAAGTACTTTTCCGTTTGCAGTGGGTCAGATACACGTAGCGATTCGAGGACTTCTTTCAATGTAGGTGCTTGGATCAATACGCCCGGCTGCAACGTCAGGTGGTTTTCTGCCAGCTTCATGGAGACCCTCATGGCATCCACTGAAGAACCACCTAGCTCCAGAAATGATTTCGAAAGAGAAATAGATTCCGGGAGTATATCCAACATACTCGAAATCGCCAATAATAATGGATGATTGATTGAGTCTGCGTCCGGACGATCTCCTTCCACTTTCATATTGTCTTTTAAAAATAAGGTTTCTGTCTCGCGGATTAGAACCTTGACATTCGTCTTCCCATTTGAATTCTTGGGTAGACTAGGCCATATTTTCCAAAACATTGGATGCATATAACCAGGCAGACTCGATGAGACATGTTGTTTGAGAGAATGTATCATGTCACGTTCATTTGTACTTGAAGAATGTAATTCCACATGGGCGGCAAGCGCCATGCGTCCTCGAATTTGCGCCCCCACGACCGAAACATTCATCACGCCGGGATAATTCCGAATTACCCCGTTGATCTCTTCCAATTCAACGCGCTATTAGGTTAGTGAAATTGTGCAAAATACTCTTACCTGTCCGTTGATTTTTACTTGAAAGTCACTCCGGCTTAGAATTTGGATTTCTCCAGTCAAATGCACCATGGCTAAATCACCAGTGCGGAACATTTTCCCAGGCCCGTATGGATTCCGAACTAATGATTTGGAGGTGATCTCAGGATGATTGCGGTATTCCATAAAATGTTGAGCCCCACCTAAGCACAATTCTCCCAGTATTAATTTAGGAGCAAGCTCATTAGAATTTAATCTCAATACATAGGACGATGTCGTGTCATTAGGTCTCCCACATGTTAGGGGCTCGTAGTCATTGAGTATCGGTCGGCCAAAATTTATTTGCGCGATCTCAGAAACACCATAGCAGTTGTTAATAGTGCATTTCCGGACCCATTGCTTGATAACATCAGATTGAACTCGTTCACCAGTCAGGTTTATTTGTTGCAAATCAGGATATTCGTCAAAGGGAGAGAGTAACAGCAGCGTTGAGGAAGTGAGTCCAACAACATTTATACGCATAGTTTGAAGTACATAACCGAGCTTCGTCAATACCAATTGCCTCGGTGCAATACATAAAACTCCCCCATTTATGATCGTTGAAAGCAAAGTTCGCTGTGCAGCCGAGAAAACAGGGTTGTAGAAAAGAAGACTCCGTTTTCCATCTAGCGACTTGTAGCACTGTATGCCATTTGACGCTCCAGCATGTGACAGAGCGACACCCTTGGGTTTTCCTGTTGTACCACTTGTGTAGACATAATAGGCGATTGAATCAAGTTCAATATCAAGGTCAAGGTTATTGCAATGTGATGGCTTCCTGATCACACTGTATTGTTTACACAGGATATGCATGTAGTGATATTGTTGATCACAAATTACAAGAGGAATGTTGGAATCCTCTAGTATACTCTTTATGCGAACAATCGGTGCTTCAGGGTCGAGAATCACGTAGGAATTTCCGGACTTTAATATTCCAAATAGGCATGCCACCATTTCGATTGATGGATTCATCAATACACCAATGGTTACATGATAATGATTCACGAGTCCATGCGCCATCGAATTCGCCTCGGCGTTCAAGTCAAAGACTGTTACTTTGCGTCCAGTCATTTCTTCGATAGCTACATCCAGGGGGCAAGCGATGGCGTGTTCTTCGAGGAGTTGGTGTATAAGTCTTGGCTTCGAGGAGTGGGAAGGTTCCGAAAGTGCCAAAAGCTCTTGCTTTTCTTTTGGCAATAAGAGTCGAAAACTGGACACGGTCTTGCAAGGATCGCACATTTCTGTCATAGCAGCAAGAAGGTGGTCTGCGATTGTTTGAATGAATCTCCCGTCTATGCTTGGATCATATTTAAAGTAGATCATACGGTCCTGTTGATCAAACACGATAGTTAGAGGGAACAGTGATGAAAATTCAACCTGCCGTATAGGCGAAAACTCCAGGTTTACAGAGAAACATTCACCATGCCTCATTTGGGACTTGAGTAGAGATCCGTTGTAGGTACCATAGTGTCTGGTTTTGAAGTGGTACTCATTGATACGAAGGCACAGCCCCCTGAAACTTTCTTCCGTGTCAACATTCACATTTAATGGAATTTTTGTATTGAAAAAGCCCATGCTGTTGCTTGGTAGTGTTCCCCAAGAATACCTCGATGATGTGAACACAGGGGCTAATGTAGAACCGCAATGTTGGGCATAGACAATTGCCCATAATGCTTCGATAATAACCTGCTCACTCACATCAATTTCTTTTCCATTTTCTCTAAGAGACTGAACTTCTTGATCCATAGAGAGCGAATACGACCGGAACCCTGATTCAGAACACTTACATGTGTGTTTATCCAAGAACCTTGGATTGTGCAAACCCAGCAAAAATGTGTTCCAGTATTCAATGCACTCTGTGGGTGCAATACTGCTGTTGTTAGTTTGGTTCTTTATTCAAGCTTGTGCAACTTACATCTCCTGAAGTACCCTCATATTCCCTAGGTTCACAATCCCTCCATTTGACCACTCTCTTGTGTTAATTCGAGCGATCCACTTGCAGATCTCAGCAGCACTGGTGTAATCGATCAAAAGTGTTGGGGCTAAAAAGTAAGCTGTCCGGTTTGTTTTGCGATACACCAAGAATGGTGTGCGATGATAGATCGATTCTGCATTGAAATGATCATCCATCTCCTCATCTGAGCTAATACTCCGAATAGCTGGGATCGTTGAATAAAGGACTTGTTTGGGGATGCCTTGAGCAGACTGTATAACAGCCGTACGAAGTAGTGGAACCGAAGCACACAATTTTTTCCATGCGATGAGTAGATCAATGTCATTGATGCCATATAAATCAAGTGAGAAGACACATTCTGACCATTTGTTTAGTAGACTTGGGTTTTCTGCGAGAGAACGTAGTTGATATGGGGTTAAATCATCGATCCGTGAGATTTCAGAAGCGGTGATTTGTAAAATATTTTTCTGGCTAGGATTTATCAATTGTGTTGTCAACATCATACTGTGAGGCTTGTCTGGCGCGGGTGTGTCTAATGCTTCGCTCCCTTGCCTTGCTTTTAGCCTCTCGACATTTTCGGTGAAAGTATCCTATTTCTGGTAGGAACGTAAAATTTGGACCAATGATCATGATATCCGAAATTAGATCATGGATCCAATTCTCGACAAAAGCAGATAAAATACTGATAATCCCTTTCACTGATTCTCAATCATCATGACGATGTATCGAGCAATATGCCATGACGTGTTCACGGGTGCAGGGGGTGGAAACCTTGTATTCAAAACAGGTATGCTACCTTCACCCGGAGAAAATGAAGTACAAGTTCATTTCATCGCCTCGCCCATAAATATGCAAGACGAATTGGTGTACAAGCAGCTCTATCCAACGAAGCCTAAATACTTTATGCAAGATGATACATCTTTAGGCAAGGAGAATGATAGCGTTCAGTATCCAATTATGGGCTATGATGGAGTCGCCTCTGTTACTTCCTGTGGATCAAATGTCACTGCATTACGTCCTGGGGACTTGGTAATACCTCGGGTTCCTGGTCTAGGTACATGGAGAAGTGATGCAAATGTCTCGGAAAATGAAGTCATAAAAATTCCAAATGACATTGATCCGTACTTTGGCTGTGTCATCAGAATGGTGTACACAGTTGCTTACTTGCTGGTGACAAGGGAGGTTGATCTGAAACCAGGAGATTGTGTGCTATTAAATGGAGCGACAGGTCGAATTGCGCAGGCAGTTGTGCAATTCGCCCGAATCTACGGTATCAATACCATATGTGTGTTACGTGATGAAGAACAGCCATTTAACGCTACTCATTTGCTTGGACTAGGTGCGAGCAAAGTGTTGAGTGAGACTCAGTTGTCCCCTGAAGAGCTGAATGGATATGGACCTGTGAAACTGGCTATTGACAGCGTATTTGGGCCATCTGGATCGCGTCTATCGAAATGTCTTTGTGTTGATGGCACGTTTTTGAGCCTAGGGTATCTGGGTAGAGGCGAGGCGTCATCAATGGATTACAGTATTCAAGTTTCAGAGTATTTGCTATTTAATCGATCCATCAAATTCCGAAATTTCCGTTTGAGCGAGAGGTTGCAGCGATGGTCGGACGCAGAGTTGCGCAGACTTTGGATCTGGTTCGGATGCTTGCACAAAGAGGGAAAGTTGGTCACGCCCCAGATGCACGTCATTCATTGGACTTCTGATACTTGCCTCGAATCTGTGTTGGCTACGGTCAAGGGAGATAGGCATGCAATGAATATTTTTGGTAGACCTATTATAGATTTTGTGAAATGATCCGATTTTTGGCACCCAAACAGCAGCAGGAGTTAAGATATATAAACACTCCCTATGCCGAGCCTCGTCATCCATCGCCCTACTATGAGCTCGTGGACTAATCGCGAAATCACAAACCATCATCTGCTCCCTTATGTGGACAGTGAGACTGCCACCCCCGAAGTCGCTCAAGCCCTTCACACGCTTCCATTTCAGAGAAATATATTCAAGCTTCTCGCTAATGCACCCGCTATGATGCCCGCATTTATGAAACTTTTGAGCACTTGCTGGTCCGAAGAGCGTACTATTCGATCGAAAGAATGGCAAATCGCTGTCTTGCGTACAGCGTGGTTGAACAATGCGCCCTATGAATGGGATGTGAATGAGCCTGTCGCAGCTTGTTTTGGACTTGGAGATGATGATTTTAGGGCCATACGCGAAGGTGACTTCGATTCTGGATCCCGTAAGGCTCGATTCAACGACCGTCAAAGAATTGTATTGGTCATGATCAACGAACTGGAAGCATGCAAAGAAGTGAAGGACTTGACTTTGACGAAGGCTGTGCAATTGATCGGAGAATCTGGTGTCATGGAAGTCCTTATGATTCATGGAGTATATTCTCTGCTTGCGAGGGTGATGAAATCATGCAAGATCGATTTTGACAATGAAATTCCAGGGCTTGACGAGAAACTACGTGCTTTCAATGCGAAGCGTATTCAAATGGAATCAGAACTAGATGAGAGGTGTAAGTAGCGTTATTGTTAGCATGTTTCTGAGCTTTCTCATGTAGTCGTCATTAACTAGAGACTTTCTCGTTTTTTTACCATGCTTTCGTGAGGCGCAATCTTTCATGTTGTCAAGTACTTGTTTAAAAATTTTCTCAGATTTCCAATGTTGATAACAACTTCCCATCGAGGGAAACTGGCTCTCCAGAAGCTGATATGCCATCAAAACTTTCTCCAGTGGTTGCTCCCTCAATCTGACGTCATCGGAAAGCACCGTCCTGGCTATTTCCCTTGTGGAGCGCTGCGTAAGCATTTTTTTGATTGCATACTTACTCGAATATTCAAATAATCCTCCTTTGACACTCCCAAATAATGCCTCAAAGGTAGCCGACTCGATTTGGCACGTGGATTGTTGAGCTTCTTCCGATAGAACTCTTGTGCCTCTTGAAAAGTCCAAAAGTTAGGAAGTACTTCTTCCGTCAACTGCTGGGGTATTTCAGCATTTGTGCTTGCTTTATGTGACGGATCTAGAGAGCGTGAAGGTCCCTTGGCTTGCATTGCCTCGCTTGCCCTGTTTCCGGTCTCATTCCTCCGGACGTCTTGATTGGTGGCCATGCTGGTCTGAATGCTGTGCTGACTATCCGGTGGAAATACAGGGCTGGTTGGTGACGAAATGCCTTGCATAGAAAGAGTTGGCACCAACATGGGATCCGAAGAGTGTTCGTTTTCGTTGTAACAAGAAATATCGTGGTGGTTGACATGGTCATTATGAAAACCCGGAGTTCGTATTTCTTTTCTATTCTTTGGCTGGAAAGCCAAATGGGCCGCAAGGGAAGATGTGGAAAGAGGTGATGTACACTCAGGCAACTCGACATTAAGGGGGGAAGATGAGACCTCACTCCTTGGCACTTGGTTTTTTCCGAAATGATTTGAAAAGAATTCATTTTCCTGGAGACTAGACAAAACGTGGTCCATATGGCGATCACAAAGATTTCTAGCTTCCATGGGATTCGGTAAAACTCTCGTCCCATCGATATCTAAAGGCATTTCATGGCTTAATGAGAGAGCCGAATCGAAATCAGAACTCAAGAAAGGAATAGGTGTATCAGGCGTAGGCGTGAAATTTGTGTATCCCTGGAGGAGACTATCAGTTAGACCATACATGTGTGGCGGCACTAGCAGATGGTTGATGGTGTCTTGAGTCGGAGGAATGCTGCTGTCAAGAGAATCTCCGACGAAGCCCTGCCAAAATTAGTCGAACCGTTTCAATACATACTCACCATGCTAGTGGACATTTGAACAAAAGGGTCGTCTTTGTTAACGCAAGGGGAAGTGGATAGGTAACGCATATAGAGATACCTGTGAGGAGTGGCCGGGCGCTGGCTGTCATCTATTTAATCCCAAGGCACATAACAGGCGTGTGCCAAGACATGTTGCTTACGAGACGTGAACTTATCTGTCGTCCCATTGGAAAAAAAAATGTTCATTTATAGATAATCGGATCCTACATGCACGAGCCATTCTAGATTGCGTGCTGACTTTTAACTCAACGACGAATAGGCGCGGCTCTTGGTCAGGTTCAATACCGCATCTCAACGGCCAAACTATAGCAAAAATCAATCCTCAGTTATCCAAAGTGTCTCCAACGTAACAAATCCTCAGATGACGTGTTCACTTAGTCACAGGCACCCAGGTTTTTCTAGCATTTTTACGTGATGAGACTGCGCAAGAACGACGCATGATCTAGGATCCCGTTCTAGTGACTAATATTCCTACTTGCTATGTCGCTTAGAACCTTGCATGAACCACCAGAGGTGAGTTTCCCCTCAGTCTGTGGCACAGCGGCGTGAATTCGGCACCTTGAACCCCCCGTCTCACCCCGTGCAGTACGACTGCAAAGATGGGGATTGTTCGTTTCCTTGGCTATGGTACACTGGTACGGTGATTCTGTGCCTTTGAGCGCACAGCTATAGCAACGACCATGTACTCTGAAAATGCGTCTATTCATGGCCCGCACAGCCGTGCGTTTGCGCTTTGGAGCTCTCCTTCTGCATATTCTCCTGCTCAGCATTCTGACAGGTCTCGGGATGAACACTCTTGTCTCTTTTTAACAGCTGTGTCGTCTTGTGCCTCGGCTTCCTGTCACATGTACACCGTCCCAGCCACGAGAAACTCGCCGGTGTGCTACAACGACCCAGAGCCGCGCTGCACCTGGTACACATATAGTCCCTTCAGTAGGTTTCCAAATCAAGCGTTGCCACTTGCCAAGACGTCCCGTACACATTGTACTCGTCCTTACCACTTTCGAACACCACCTGCATTCTTCATGTCCGTACATTTCCACGTATTGCCTGGCCAGTTCTATAACAGGTCTCTAGTTTGCTGCTCAGAGTTTCATGCCATCCTACTTTGTCTGGTTGTCTTGATCTCCTTTACATCCAAGCAACGTCAGTTAGTCAAAATAGTAGGTACACTCTTGACGTAACTTGAGACCCCTTTAATATACCGAGTGGAGACAATTTCGACCCATTTCTGAGTTCAGGTTATATTCAGCTCGCAATTCTAGTGCGCGTTTCTGACTCATGCACAGAGAAAATGTACAACACTCCTCAAGTTCACCGCTAGTATGAACAACCACTCTCACACTTGCGCAACGATCTATTCCATTCTCTCTCAGTATCTCCATGCCTCAAGGGCAAATCCGATATATAGCATGTAGAGTACCACTTAAGCACTCTCTATCTGTGCATTGGCAAGCATCTGCTGGTCAGATATAGTCTGCCTTTTTCTAGAAGAAAGCTTGCTGTCAAGCAGCTGTACTGCTTAACCGTCGTGAAGCACCTGCCATGGCAGCATGTCAGGGAGAACACTTTTCAATTTGCCCTTAGAATTCAACGAGACAGTCGAGAGATCAGCTACGATGTACGGTACCAGAGAGCGTAGCCAGGATCTATAGCCAAGGACTTCTACTTCTAATTCGCGACTATACGCTAAATCTGAGTGTTCTTACCAGCCATGCTTGTCTGAATCCATGTGATAGCATCAAGCATAATCATTTTTTTTCTACTTAACTATAGTCGCGCAGTTGAACATGACTGATTCAGAACAGAGACGCAGCTTTACATTCCCAAGCGACATGCTCAGCATGGTTTGCGATACACCATTCGGGACAATGCGGCTCACGACTGGGGCTGAATTGCGTAGCCCTTGGACAGGTCGAGATGCCACTTTCCATTGGCTTGCTAGACACGTGGGCACTTTTTTTGCCCATGTGGCCCAGATGCGCGTCATGTACGTCGAGACAAAAGGTCCGGGCCGTGCTGTTCTGCCGGCTGACATGCTCTTTCGGTCGACACTGCTGGCTTGCGTCGCCGCGGTGGCTCTCGCCACCGAGCCGATTACTGTGGATCGGAAAGTGTTATTTCACTCACACAACGACTATGTCCACCATCGCCCGGTTTACGATGCCTTTGATCATGGCGTTCTGAGCTTTGAGTCCGACTTTTGGTTCGATG
>ERZ500978.301-NODE-301-length-15650-cov-4.523501_pt1 | contig 15650 bp, 14 predicted proteins | sample MGYA00248870_ERZ500978 | MGnify/ENA primary metagenome ERZ500978 (study PRJEB25958, sample SAMN03398513) | human skin metagenome | study: EMG produced TPA metagenomics assembly of the Human Skin Microbiome Metagenome (human skin metagenome) data set. | reverse complement strand
TTCATACAGGCGCTGAGCCAACATCATGGTTTTTTTGACCGGAAAACCAAGGCGAGTACTGGCGGCTTGTTGCAAAGTTGAGGTGATAAAGGGTGCAGACGGTTTTGATTGGGTGGGTTTTTCTTCCCGATCTGCTACGATAAAATCTGACTGTTCAAGCAGCGCAACAATCGCATTGGTCTGTTCTTCGTTTTTTAGTTCAAGGGGTTTGCCGGATTTTTTTACCGCTTCTAGGCGAATGGTCTCTTGTTTGGCTTGCTGGCTGTGGGTATTGCTGTGGATTTCCCAATATTCCACTGGGGTAAAAGCGCGAATTTCACGTTCACGCTCCACCACTAGACGCGTGGCGACAGATTGTACTCGCCCTGCCGACAGTCCGCGCGCTACTTTTTGCCATAGCAATGGCGATACCATAAAGCCTACCACACGGTCTAAAAATCGTCTGGCTTGCTGCGCGTTGACACGGTCATAGTTGAGCTTGGTGGGGCTTTTAAAGGCATTTTGAATCGCGTTTTTGGTGATTTCGTTAAATACCACGCGGCTGTATTTGTCATCACTGCCGCCAATAACTTCTTTGAGATGCCAAGCAATCGCTTCCCCTTCTCTATCCAAGTCGGTTGCAAGATAAATTTCTTTGGCGTCTTTGGCAAGGGATTTTAATTCTTTAATGACTTTAACTTTGCTGGGTAGAATTTCATAATGTGCCACCCAGTCGTGCTCGGGGTCAATGCCCATACGCCGTACCAAGGCTTGCTGCGCTTTTTGCTCTTTAGTAAGTTTGGTATCCGACTTATCATCGGTTTTTGCTGCGCCAGAACCCGACACAGGTAAATCACGCACGTGCCCCACACTAGAGCGGACGATAAAATCATTTCCCAGATACTTATTGATGGTTTTGGCTTTGGCAGGGGATTCCACAATCACCAAGGCTTTGCCTTGCCCCGACGTTTTAGGCGTTGTTTTTGATGCTTTTGATGTGGCTGTTGATTTGGGCGCGGCGGTTTTTTCAGCGGCTTTGGTGTCTGCTTTTGTATCAGCCGTATCCGTGGTTTTGGTTGATTTTCTCGCTGTCGGTGTTTTACTCATGTTGGGTTCACAAAATCATTAAAAAGGGTAAGTTAAAATACGAAAAGTTAGTTATTCTGCACCAATTTGGCATAATCATGCAATTTACTTTTTAACATGATTAGGTCTTTTTCGGTGGTTTCAAGTTCTGATTTCATGCCCAGTTGGCTATTTTCTTGCCAATAAATACACACAAAATTGGCTTTACAGCTTAAACCTTTAACGGTTGTTGCGATGGATGCCGGTAAATCCACCTCCCTATTATCAAGCGCAAAATTAGCGGGATAATGCCCAGTAAAGGGTCGCCATTTGCCCTCAATCACTTGATAATCACAGGGGCGCATCTTCGCGTCCTCAATCACCACGCCGTATTGCGCCATCATGCCTTTACCGCGTTCGCCTGTATCGCCGATAATCCAATCGGGGCATGCGACCAGTTTTGGCTGCACGCCCACGCGTCTGGCTGCCATGCGCAGATTATCACGCATGGTCTCGCGAGCAGATGGTTTTAACCCCATGATACTACCGACAATAAACACCCCGATGGCGATGGCTATCCATATTCCCATTGATTATATTACTCGTACCAGCTGCTATTTTTGGATTTTTTAGATGACGTTTTTGCTTCGGTTTTGGTGTCAGCTTCGTTTTCGGCTTTGGCGTCAACTTTGTCAGTCGGCTGCGGCTCGGAAGCTAACATATCCAGAATCGGCTGCCACTGGGCTTGAATGTCGCGATACGGTTTTTGGCTTTTATCAAAAATCGTCAAGCCGCGCTCTGCCAAGGCTTGATAAATACTACGCTCAGATAGCCAAGCCAGTGGCTGCTGCCCAATATCAGCAAAATACGCCATCAGTTTTTCGGTCGGTTCATTGTCCTGCATCAATTGACTACGCACGCGATTGGCAACCAGATAAATATCGACTTTGCCTTTGCGGATACGTTTGATGTCTTCTAGGCTTTTTAAAAAGCGTTTGGTACTGTCAATATCAAAAAAAGCGGGTAAAACAGGAATCAAAATCGCCTTGCATTCGGCAATCAGCTGCTCGGCTTTAGTGCCTGATAACGCACCTGGGGCATCAATAATCAGCCAGTCGTTTTTACCCAAGGTTTTTGGGATATCACCGATATCATTGCTATCGCGCCAGTCAATACCGATAATGGCAGGTACGTCCGCTGGGCGCATTTTTAGCCACTGTAGGCTTGATTTTTGGGGGTCTGCATCTGCCAATGCCACTGTTTTGCCTTGGTTTGCCAATGCCGCCGCTAGACTCACCGCAATCGAGGTTTTACCACAGCCCCCTTTTTGATTGGCGATTAAAATTTTTTGCATGACCCTCACCCTGTTGATAAAAAATTAATGCAATATCACCACATTAACTCAAAAATTTGACCCTGTTAATTTGACGCTATTCATTTGGTTGTATTAAGTAGCCTAACAAAATTTTAACCATTGATAAATGCTTTTATATAAATAATCTGCTAAATTAAAAAATATCAATTCATTAACGGTTTGATCGGTTTAGCCAGTTTTTGACTGGCTAATGGCGACCGTAAACCTCAAAGGTGCCACCATGACGATGCTTTCATTCATAGAGACCTATCACCCAGCAACCACCTCAAAAAAAATGCTTGGACTGTTTGCTGTCACTGCCTCGATGACAGGTTGTGCTACCTTAGGTGGCGGATTAACACCCACTCAGTGCCAACAAAGCAATTGGCAAACCATTGGTTATCAAGATGGTTTACTGGGTCGCAGTCAAGATTATATTCAAAAGCATATCAAGCAATGCGCTAAAGCCAATGCTGTGCCTGACCAGCAACAGTGGCGACAAGGTCGTGAAGCAGGGTTAAAACGTTATTGCACGCCGCTACGCGCTTACCAGCTTGGCCGTGAGGGCTATGAATACAATGATGTATGCCCACAATCGATGACGCTTGATTTATTAAAAGCGCATGACGAAGGTTATCTCAACTACCAACGTGAGCAAAGGCTAAATCAACTGTGGTACAACACCGATCCATTTTGGGGCTCACCCTTCTACGGTAGTCGTTTTGGTGGTTGGGGCGGTTTAGAGAGGGGGTCACGTCCGTATCATCCCCGCATTGCACCTAACAACCGCCACCCAAAATACAGCGATACCCATCAGCCTAAATCAAGCCAACCTGTAGCGCCTCGCCCCGTTACCCCTAGCAATGATGCAAACATAGGTTCAAACAAATAATCGCGGCTAAGATAAAAACAACGTGACAAACTTATCTTGAAATTTTGTTTTGAAATCTCGTTGCACAATCTCATTGAACGATGGAACCCGATGCGTGATGACAATAATTTATAGGTTAAAACTAAAAAAGAAGTTCGGGTGTTTTTAACCGAAGTTTTTTATTAAACCAGTAGCTTATTAAATCAACCGCTTATCAAATAGCTTAACCCATTACAGCAGCCAAAATAGCCGTGTGCTTGACCCGCCTAGTTATCAAACCAAAGGATTGATTGTCGGTATTTTTTGGCTCTCAGCGTTTTGGCTGGCGTTGGATTTTTGAGGCGCTTTGGGTTTTTGAGACCCTTTGTTTTTCTGAAACTGGGTGGGGTCAAAGGTTTGCACAGCGGGTGCGGTTGGCACCCCTTTTTGCTGAAGCTGCTCGTCAATCTGCCCCGCTTGGATGTTTTCCCCTTCAAATACACGGATATGCTCATCACGCTTTAACTGCAAATTTTCAAAGTCAAACAACTCACGGTCAGCGAGCTGTGACGGTGCGACATTTTGCATCGCGCCAAATATCGAATCCAAGCGATTCGGGTATTGTTGATCCCATGTGCGCAGCATGTCATTAATCATCGCCCGTTGTAGGTTTTCTTGGCTGCCGCACAGGTTACAAGGAATAATCGGAAACTGCTTGTAATTGGCATATTTGATAATGTCTTTTTCTTCCACATACGCAAGCGGACGAATCAAGATATTTTGCCCATCATCCGATAGCAGTTTTGGTGGCATGGCTTTGAGACTACCGCCGTGAAATAAATTTAAGAAAAACGTCGCCATGATATCATCACGGTGATGACCCAGTGCCACTTTGGTTGCGCCGATTTGTTTGGCAAATCCATATAATGAACCACGGCGCAGACGTGAACACGCGGAACAGTAAGTTTTACCTTCTGGTACGATTTGCTTGACCACGCTATAGGTGTCTTTTTCTAAAATATAATACGGAATGCCATGCTTGGTCAGATAGTTGGGCAAAATATCTTCAGGATAGTCAGGTTGCTTTTGGTCAAGATTGACGGCAATCACATCAAACTGAATCGGTGCTATTTTCTTTAAGAACAATAAAATATCCAGTAAGGTAAAACTGTCTTTACCGCCTGAAATACACACCATGACCACATCACCGTCTTCAATCATGTTGTAGTCACGAATCGCCCAAGAGACCAGCTTACGTAATTTTTTTTGTAGCTTGCGAAAACGCGCGGATTTGATGTCATCGCCTTGGCTGTTACCTTTAGCATCGCCCAAGGTCTGCTGCGCTTCATTGTTTAACGCTTCGTTTTCTAAAGCATCACTGTCTGACGCCTCACCACCCCAATCATTATCATCAAGCCCATCTATGTCACTATCTAAGTCTACGTCACTCTCTAATAGTTGGGCTGATAATTGGGGATTTAATTCAACAGCAGGCATGGTTGCTGCTGGGCTTACAGAATTGTTTGATTGCATAAGATACCTAACTGATGATAAACCAATAAATAAACCTATGAGGACGCTATCGGCTATCAACGACGCGTTATTTATTGGAAAAATTGCAAATAAAAAAAGCATTTAACGTAAGGCAGACCAACCCCTCACAATAAATGCTTGATTGAGCGTATCTATAACCGCCTATCACATAGTCGGCTATTATACGGCAAAATTACGCGCTTGTAGTCATTTGAATGACATCTTGCTGTTTTAGAAGATATTTTTTATCCGCGCCATCCAACTGGTATTTTCTTTTTTCATTTGCGCCTCGATTTGTTTTTGTTGCTGCTCAAGCTTGATATCCATCAGATTTTTTTCTTTAAATAGACTATATTGGGCATCGCCTTTATAAAACTCAGTTTCACGGTAACTGTCATACGCATGTTGGAATAGCACCTTGAGCACAGCCGCGAGCGGCAAAGCAATCAGCATACCTGCAATGCCTGCCAGTGATGCCCCTGCAAGAACCGCAAACATCACCCACAGCGGAGATAGACCAATTTTATCACCCAACAATAACGGCTGCAAAATATAACCTTCCACCGCCTGCCCTACCATAAAGGCACCGACAATTAGCACTAAATGTACCCAGTCCACGCCAAATTGAAATAACCCTGCAATAATCGCCGCAATAAAGCCCAGGGTAAAGCCAAGATACGGCACAAAACTTGCGATACCCGCCATCATACCGATGATAAGACCGACTTTAAGTCCAATGAGTTGCAGTTGCACCGCATACACCATACCGAGCAGCACCATCACCAGTAGCTGACCTTTGATAAATGACATCAACGCTTCATCACTTTCTTTGGCGATACGATAGACCGATGGAATATAACGGTTGGGAATCATATGACGCATTTTTACCAAGCGCTCATCCCAATTATATAAAAAATAAAACATCAAAATCGGCACCAGCACCACAATGCCCGCCACGTTGATTACATTCATGCCTGATAACATTAAATTGGTAAAAAATGACCGCGCATCGGTGATATTGTAGTTTTCTTTGAGAAAATCGACCAAGCCTTTGGACATATCACGTACTTGCATGGCAGGCAAGCGTATAGGCGTGTGAGAACGCACCCAACTTCGAAACGTATTGTTATAATAGTCAATTGCTGTCGGTACATACTTCCATGCCGATTGTAACTGCTCCCACACCAGTGGAATGAGCCACCAGAGTATCAATCCAATCATCAGCGCAGTGGACAAATATACCAGCAAAATCGCCACCCAGCGGCGAATATGTGCCTTGTCCTGTAATTTTTGAACCAACGGATTAATCGCATACGATAAAATAAATGCTACCAAAAATGGCAAAATTACCGATTGTAATTGATAAATGATATAGCCTATTGCGACCAAAAATAGCGATATAAATACCCGTTTGAAAAACACATCTTTCGTAAATCGATAAGGGAATGGGTTGTACATAGGTTCCTCAAAAATGCCAAATACGCCAAAAATATAAGGGTAATGTCAAATAAAAGACGGTCACTGCCATCGTTGTATTTTCGACTAATTTTAGGTAATTTGACAAAAATAGATAGCGCAAACTGCACAACTCATACAAATATTCAAAGCTATGTTATAAAGCCCTATCACATTTGTGGGGCTAGAAGGCGTCATCAACGATAAACAGCCTAATATTAGCCAGCTAGCAAAGCGATGGATTATTTTTCTTTTTGATGGGAATTTGGGTATAATGCGCGTATTACTTTTCCCAATGATTCTGGCGATAGGAAGACCATGACTACACAACCCACTTCGTTAAGTTATAAAGATGCTGGCGTCGATATCGATGCTGGCGAAGCGTTAGTTCAGCGCATTAAATCAGTTGCCAAAGCAACTAGCCGCTCTGAAGTAGTCGGTGGTTTGGGTGGATTTGGCGCTTTGTGCCGTATTCCACAAGGCTATAAATCCCCTTTATTGGTCTCAGGGACTGATGGTGTCGGTACCAAACTCAAACTAGCTTTACAACTTCAGCAGCACGACACCATTGGTCAAGACTTGGTAGCGATGTGTGTCAATGACCTGCTAGTCTGTGGCGCCGAGCCGTTATTTTTCTTGGATTATTATGCCACAGGAAAACTGGACGTCGATACCGCAGCAACGGTTATCAGCGGTATTGGTGAGGGTTGTAAATTGGCAAATTGTGCGCTCATCGGTGGCGAGACGGCTGAAATGCCAGGGATGTACCAAGATCACGACTATGATTTGGCAGGATTTTGTGTGGGCGTCGTTGAAGAGTCGGAAGTTATCACGGGTAAAAACGTTGCCAACAGTGATGTGTTAATCGGTATCGCCTCTAGCGGCGTGCATTCAAATGGTTACTCACTGGTGCGTAAAGTCATTGAAGTCAGCGGTGCCGATGTTGCCACTGAACAATTAGACGGCAAAGCATTAAAAGACGTGTTGATGGCACCGACAAAAATCTATGTCAAAGCCATTGGACAACTGCAAAAAACCTTGGGCAACGCAAGCTTGCATGCGATGGCACATATCACCGGTGGCGGCTTGACGGAGAACCTACCACGCGTATTGCCCGACCATTTGGCGGCGCAAATTGATGTGAGTTCTTGGACATTCCCGCCTGTGTTCCAATGGCTTCAGCAAAAAGGTCATATCGAGCAGATGGAAATGTACCGCACCTTTAACTGCGGCGTGGGTTTTGTCGTCGTGGTGCCGGCAGATAAAGCAGACCAAGCCATTGACTTACTCAACGAACAAGGCGAAACCGCATGGAAATTGGGTGAAATCGTTGAAAGAACAGCTGATGCGGTAACCTATCGCTAATTTTATCCGCGATTCAATCGGTTATTTTACTATTGGGCTAATTTACCCTTAAGCTAGTTTACGATTAAGCTAATTTACCATTAAGCTAGTTTAAAAGGTGCGTTTTTACGCACCTTAGTTTTTCCAACCTATTGCGTTGCTATCCTTATGAAGTTGAACATGACAAACCCTACCCCGTTAAAAATTGCCGTCCTCGTCTCTGGTAGTGGCAGTAACCTGCAAGTATTAATTGATAAGCAGCTACAGCAACTATTGAACATTCAAATCGTGGGCGTGATTAGTAATAAAGCCGATGCCTATGCACTTGAGCGCATCCGCCTTGCCAATGAGCAGCAGCAAGCCAATATTGCAACCGCGGTGATTGAGCGTGACGATAATGGCAAAAAATATACCCGTGTCGGTTTTGAGCAAAAAGCCCTTGCTGTGTTAAATGAATGGCAACCTGATTTGGTGGTATTGGCAGGATTTATGCGGATTTTAACGCCGCTGTTTATTGATGGGGTGACCAGCAAGGATGGATTAAACGTGCCCATGATAAATCTGCACCCATCACTGCTACCCAATTATAAAGGCTTAGATACCCATACCCGCGTGTTACAATCTGGCGAGCGCTATCATGGTTGCAGCGTGCATCTGGTAACGAGCGAACTCGATGCAGGGGAAGTCATCGCCCAAGCGGTGACCTGCGTCAACGCGGCTGAGAATGCTAGCCAATTACAACAGCGCGTTCATGCGATGGAGCACCAATTGCTGCCTATGGTGGTGGGGTTATTTGCTGAGCGGATTGTTTCGCTTAAAAATAACCAACTCACCAACCGCCTTGGACTCAATCTGCCTATTAAATTATGGCTGTAGTCAAATTATAGGTGTAGTCAAATTATGGCTATAACCATAAAAAAACGCCTACAATCAAATTTAGGCGTTTTTTTATGTTTATCACAGTTTATCCTCGAAGTGCCGATACACTCAATATCACGATTAGCAAAAATACATAGCGCCCTACCCACACGTTATCTAAAAATGCGTTAAAGCAAAGCTTGCGATCATAGGTGAGACATTGTTTATTTTGTCGGTAAAACATGGCAACGATAGGTAACAGCGCCAATACTGAAAGCGCGCCAAAATAATGCCAAAACACGCCCGCCAAACTGAGCAAAAATACCCCTTGAAGTAGGCTAATTATCAACACATCGTGTTTACCAAATAAAATCGCGGTGGATTTGACCCCAATTTTTAAATCATCCTCACGATCTGCCATCGCATATTGGGTATCATACGCCACCGTCCAGCACATATAGCCGAAAAACAGCAGCCAACACCAAATATCAACCTCGGTCTGCCCCGTTAATACTTGCGATACCGCAACATACGCCATCGGAATCGCCCAGCCGAAAGCCGCTGCCAAAAACAGTTGCGGCAAATGGGTAAAGCGTTTCATAAACGGATAGATAAACGCCAGCGCCACCGCACCAAATGACCAAATAAAAACCTGCACGGGCAAAAATACCAATAGCGATGCACTCACCCAAGATAAAATTAAAAACGTCCAAACCGCTTCTTTACCCGTCAAGCGACCATCCGCCAGCGGTCTACCTTTGGTTCGCGACACATGCCCATCGACTTTTCTATCAGCAAAGTCATTGATGGCACAGCCTGCCGCTCGCATCAACACCGCACCCACCGCAAAGATTGCCACCACATGCCAAGGGGGGAATTGCTCAAACCCTTTTGCCGCCAAAAACACCGCCCATAAAGTCGACCAAAACACCAGCTCAATGCCCACAGGCTTATCAAAGCGGGTCAAGTGAATATAGGCTTGTAGCTTATCTTTAAAAGACAGAGTGTGTGTAGTCATAGCATGTTTAATTAAACTAATCAAAAAGGAATAGAAGGTTGAAGCTAGCGTGGCTAACCAATAGTGTAACGCTAAATATTAGCCAAATCGTCGATAAATTTGTTACCCTTACAGCTGTAAGCCAATCATCAGCAGCTCATAATCCAGCCCAATCGGCGATGGGTCTTGCAGATAGCGTCTAAATACCGCCGTATCGATGCGGTCTTTGCCAGAGACGGCGCCGCCCATTTGCTTGAGATTTTTTAACAGACTTTTTAAATTGTCATAAGAGGCAGCAAACGATTGCTCGGTGTGATACATTAGCGTGCCTTGACGCTGTTGCCGCAAGGTCTCTATCGCCGCTAGCCAAGCATGACTGGGCAAAAAATCAAAAACAGGCAACTTGGGAAAGCGCTGACGGACTTCATGAAAAGAACCTGCCACCGGAATCGCCAAATGCAGCTGACCTTTGGTTTTGACGATGCGCCCAAGCTCTGCGATAACGCTTGGCGATGTCCAATGAAGGGCAAAACTACTCATCACCAAATCGGCAGATTGATTTGCCAATGCCATATCTGCCATATTGGCGCAAAGCGCTTGGCTGTGCAGCGTCATTGGGGAAGTTGGTAGCGACGAGACTGGGGTAGATGACTGCGGCATCGACAAAAGATGCGCGACTCGTTGTTGCCAAATTGCAAGCATACTGGCAGCAGTATCGACACCATATAACTGAGCGGAAGCTAGCGCTGCGTTTTGTAAAAACTTTGACATCACCGCCTCAGTCAATTTTCCTGTGCCACAGCCCACATCCACCACGCAGATATCGGTTACGCCGGTATGGTAACGCACAATGAGCTGCGCCAAATGCTCTGCCACCTGCGATTGAATCGGCGTGGCGGCATCGTATGAGGTGGCAAATTGTTCAAAAACAGGGGTAACAGTACAGGACATCATCGACTAAAACAACAAATCAGTCAACTTTAACACTATTAATCAGCCCTGCATAGTCATAATCGTCTTGTGTAAGCAAATCAACCCCGCAAGGCAAATTGCCTATCCAATCCAAAAAGCGATTAATCATGGCTTTGCCAACAAAAGATTTGCCATGCTGCGGCACAATCATCTCGACATCTAACTGCCGAACCGCATCTGCCCAAAAACGGGTGACTTTATTACTGACCATGTAGCGCTGATGAAACCCTCGCATGGTCGGAATATGCGCGTCAAAATCTTCCACTGGCACATTCGCATCACCGAGCAACGAAGCCCCCATATCGCCTGAAAATAAAATTTTGCTGATGGGGTCATAAAACTGAAAATTACCTTCTGAATGCAGAAAGTGCGCAGGCAAAGCAAATAACTGGGTTTTTCCCAAAGGCAACACCGCGCCTTCATCCGGCAGCGCAATCAAGCGCTTAAGATACCCTTCTTGCAGACGGTCAGTGGTAAACGCGGAGTTAAGATGCGGTAAAAAACGCTCCCACAATCTTGAGATGACGATATTGGCTTGGGTATGCAATAGCCAACGCGGCAATGACGCAATGATATCAGGGTCTTGGTGTGAGCCAATCACATAGCGGATATGCCTTATATCCGTATGTTTGAGTAGTGCTAGGGTGAGCGGCGTATAGGTCAAATCACCCCCTGGGTCAATAACCGCGCCGACAGTTTCCTCATCTGAGTGCAAAATTAAAAATTGATTGGACTGAATACCGTCACCTTTTACCAAATCACTAAACATAATGCACTGATGCTTGCCATTATCAAAAATTATTTTACCGCTCATAACCTATCTACCCATTTAACCGACAAATAAAACTTAACACGCTAATAAAAAACGCTATCACACACGCTATAAAATTGTCCAGCAAAGTGACTTTGAATGACTTTGCAAACCATTGTTAACCGTTTGTTATTTGCCTCAATAAACTGCCCTTAAACCCTTAGAAATAGTGAGGATTATAGCATTTTATTGACGGGATTGAGGGCATTTTTGCCCAAATCCCTGTTAACTAAATTATGCTCAAATTTGTTTTTAGTGGTATCATACCAAGCAATTTTTTAGGCAAAATTTGTGTGCTTTAAGCGCATGATTACTGCAAACGGTAAAGGCAATTTGTTATGATTTTGGCACTTGAAAGTGTGTTTGACCAATGCTCAGTGGCATTCGTGGATTTAGCAGGTAATGTCATCGCTGAACAGACCCTGACGGGAAATCGTCTGCAAACCCAGCAAATTTTGCCGATGATACACGCGCTGATGACAGCATCATCGATTGATTGGTCACAACTGACTGCGATTGCTTTTAATCGAGGTCCCGGGGCTTTTAGTGGCATACGCATTAATACGGCGGTAGCGCAAGCCATCGCTTTTGCCCATGATGTGCCATGTTTGCCTATATCAAGCCTGCAAGCTATCGCCCAATCGGCATTTGAACTACATCAACGCCCCCACGTATTGGCGCTGACAGATGCGCGCATGAACCAAGTGTACGCCGCTGAATACGCCGTGAGCGATGGTATCATGCAGCTTGTGGCAGGCGCTACTGAGCATTTGCTTGATTATGACAGTGTGATAGACAAAGACTTAGCCTTAGTAGGGAATGGCGCAACCTTGGTCAATGCGCAGCTAGGTCAAGCCATCTTTGCCGATATTCGCCCCTCAGCGGCTATCATTGCCAAACTTGGGCTAGCCTTGTATCAGCAGCAACAATCCGTCCCTGCTGAGCTGGCACTGCCGGTTTATTTAAGAAATAATGCGTGGAAAACCCTAGCCGAACAACAAAACCCTTAAGTTGTCGGCTGATTACTCAGATTGTGTTAAGTTTGACTCGCTACCCTTTACCTTGTTATAAGCGCAAAAATTGTTAGCTTTGACTGTTAATAACTAATATTGTTGGATACGTTATGGATCTTATTTTGATTTTTAAAGCCATCATCATGGGCATGGTTGAGGGCATTACCGAATTTTTACCGATTTCAAGCACCGGGCATTTAATTCTTGCCGATTCCCTATTAAATTTTTGGACCAAAGACAAAGCCGACTTGTTTATCGTCGTCATTCAGCTGGGTGCGATTTCAGCGGTAATTTATTTGTACTGGGGACGGCTATGGCGTGCCTTGATGGGACTTATTACGGGTAAAGACCCTGAGCGTAACAACCCGCGTCAATTGGGTATCTCGCTGATTATTTCCACCATTCCGATTATGCTGATAGGTTTGCTGTTTGATAAAGCGTTAAAAGCGGCGTTATTTAACCCAACCGTAGTGGCGATCTCATTGATTGTCGGTGGTTTGATTATCTTTTGGGCAGAGCGCCAACAACACAAACATACGGTCAAATATGCCGAAGCGGAAGATATTGATATTAAAACGGCGATTATCATTGGTTTGATTCAATGTCTTGCCTTGATTCCTGGTACTTCTCGCTCAGGGTCTACCATTATCGGCTCGCTATTTTTGGGGGTATCACGTAAGGCGTCTGCGGAGTATTCTTTCTTTTTAGGGATTCCTGTATTGGTGGGTGCTGGGCTACTAGATCTGACCAAAAACCATCATATTTTAACCACCACTGAAGACTGGACCATCATGGCAGTGGGTGTGGTGGTATCATTTATTTTTGCCATGATTTTCATCAAATGGTTGGTTAACTGGGTCAGTACCCGCGATTTTACGATTTTTGCTTGGTGGCGCATCGTGGTAGGCGTACTGGTACTCATCGCTGGTATGCTGGGCTATATTTAAATCCCTATGCTATCTCATCAATCAATCCAACTGTATTATGTTGACACTTTGCCAAGCGAGCAGCGTTTGGCAAACGTCGAAACCATACTCACCCCTTTATCCGTCAATTTACAACCACAAAAGATTACTAGCAAAGTAACTCAAAAATGGCTGAAATCAGTCGATGATAACAGTGTGCTGATTGATGAGGTAGGTGATGTTTTTGTCATCGCAGCGGGCATGAAAGTCAGCCCAAATTGGCAAAGCCTACAACAGCGGGTGGTCAAAGCGGGCAAAAAAACTGAACTGCTACTCAAAGCCATGCAGCTACAAGCCAGCATGACTGTCATTGATGCAACCGCAGGGTTTGGGCATGATAGCTTAATCTTGGCAAGTACCGGTGCCAGTGTGACTTTGCTTGAACAGCAGCCACTCATGTTTTTGCTACTGCAACTAGAACAGCAAAAAATGGCGCAGCATCGCAACTGGCAAAAATTGATGAGTCGATTAACGATTTATCATGGCGATGCGATAGAGTTGCTGGCTAAATTGCCAAAAGTCGACCGTGTCTATCTGGATCCGATGTTTCCCGCTGATAGCTATAAATCAGCGGTTAATAAACATATGCAGGTGTTGCATACTGTAACGACCCCGCCGTCGATTGCGCAAGCCCAACAATTATTGTCGGCGGCGTTGGCACAAATAACCCCACAGGGTATGGTAGTGGTGAAACGACCTAAATCAGCGCCTTTTCTTGCAGACCAATCGCCCAACCTAAGCCTATCAAATGATATCGTGCGTTTTGATAATTATTTGAACAGCGTTTAAATGAAGTGTTAAAAAAAAGCTGATGGGTATCAGCTTTTTTTGTGGGTGTAGTTGTTATTGACCAACCTTTTGGTTACCGACGGCAGGCGCTGCCTCATCGCTGGCTTTGGGTGCATTGGGCGAAGCAGGCGCATTATCAATCACGGTATCATTTTCCGTAATCTTATCCATGTCTGAATTATCCGCGCCGCCGTCATCTGCAGCCTCTACCTCATCGCTACTCGCTGGCATCGCATCTACAGTGGTCGCCGTGCCACTGGCGCTGGTAGCGTCAGGACCGGCATCTACGGTGGCATTGGCTTCGGTCACAGCGGCGCTATTTTTTTCATCGGCAGGCGCAGCGGACATTGGTACGGCTTGTGATTCTGCCGCTGACGCTGCGGCGGCGTTGTCTGTGCTGTCAGTCTTTTTATCACAAGCTGTCAACGTAAGCGCCGATACTAAACTCAGCATGGTGATTTTTGCTAGGGTGTTTTGCATGGGTATTCCTCTACTATCAATAAATCGCTTGACCCGACAACGTACTTGATAGCCTATATAGTAAAAATTGCTCAATCAACAAGGTTGCTAATTTAAAGATGATAATGATGTCACCTTAAATTTTACCATGGCATTGCTTGTATTTTAAACCCGAACCACATGGACAAGGGGCGTTTCGGCTAATTGCTAAGTTGGCATAAGGATTGTCACCATTTTCAGCCATCTCTGGACTCGCGGTTGCCGCTGCTGAGCCGCTTAGACCAAATGAATACGTGGCTCGCGTGCGTTGCTGGCTGTTACGCGCAATCATGTCTTCATCTTCACTTAGCTCACCGGTCACGCCATTCATTTCTTGGTGCTCAAAATGCAGACGCATCATCTCGGCTTGTTCACGTTGCTGGCGCTCAAGCTCAGCGATTTCTTCTGGCGTTGGGATATGCACACGCGCTAAATCTTGCACGGTTTCAGACTTGATAGCACCGAGCATACTTTGGAACAATGAGAAAGATTCAGATTTATATTCTTGCTCAGGATTTTTTTGCGCATAGCCTCGCAGATGGATACCTTTACGCAGTTGATCCATTTGGTTTAGATGTTCTTTCCAATGCTTATCTAGGCTAGATAGCATAAAGTGACGCTCAAGCTGGGCGGCATTTTCCTCGCCCATTTGCTCACGGCGAGCGCGGTAGTTGAGTAGCGCAGCCTCAATGATTTTTTGGCGTAAACCTTCTTCATCCAAACGACGATCGGCATCTAGCCAGTCATTGATTGGCATATAAATACGAAACTCACTTTCAAGCTCGTCTTCAAGCCCATCAATGTCCCATTGGTCATCAATCGAGCCTGGTGGCACGAACTGGTCAATCAAGGCATTGTACACATCGTAGTGCATCGCTTCGATACCTGCTTGTAGATTACTTTGGGCAAGCAGTTCATCGCGCTGTTTATAGATAACCTTACGTTGTTCGTTGGCAACGTCATCGTATTTGAGTAGGCTCTTACGGGCATCAAAGTCGCGGTTTTCCACTTTACTTTGGGCGTTTTCAATCGAGCGTGACACCATTTTGTGCTCAATGGCTTCGTCTTCTTTTAGCCCCATGGCGCGCATCATATTGACCACGCGATCGCCAGCGAAAATCCGCATCAAGTCATCTTCAAGCGACAAGAAAAAGCGTGACTCCCCAG
>ERZ500978.285-NODE-285-length-16987-cov-4.505433_pt1 | contig 16987 bp, 16 predicted proteins | sample MGYA00248870_ERZ500978 | MGnify/ENA primary metagenome ERZ500978 (study PRJEB25958, sample SAMN03398513) | human skin metagenome | study: EMG produced TPA metagenomics assembly of the Human Skin Microbiome Metagenome (human skin metagenome) data set. | reverse complement strand
TTTTATTGACGTTTTTTATTGGCGATTGTTTTATTGATGAAAATTAACCCAAATAAACCTTATCAAAATCCAAATGGTGTACCCATTCTCGTAGTAGCAATACCTTGGCATAAAACGCTAGGTCATTGGGCATAGCAGGCAAATCTCGCAGCGAGCGATAGCCCGCCAGCACTGCAAAAGCTTTTTCTAGTATCTCAGCGCGAATATAGCCGCCATTGTCATCTTGCTCAAACGCTAGTAAGCGTAAATCCTCTGCCCCTATCACCTTTAATAACTCATCTTTGGGCAAGCTGGGTTTTAGCGGTGAAATAGCATCTTCTATGCGCATAATTGCCGTTTCCCATGCCAATTCGGTGGGTGGCAATGCGTGCAATGTCTGTGCAATTACGTTTAACGTAAGCCCAATATCCCATAGGTTATCTTGCAACCTTACACTGATATGGTCAGGATTTAGTATTAACACTAACATAGCACGCCCTTTTGTGATTTTGATTGATTATAACTGGATTGTGATTAAATAGCTTGATTGTCATTAAAATGCGCTCGTTTAACCGGTGGATTTGATTTTATAAAAAAAACCCTTATCTAATAACCACATAAACAAGGGGATAGCCATGTCAGAAATTCAATTTAATGCCAACTTAAAAAAAGCCGAAAGCGCTGAGCCACTGACTGAGCAGCAATTAGAAGCACTGGCACAAAAACGCGCCTATTTGCAAGAGCAAGCCGAAGACATCATTGCTATTGCACAATTACAAAACAATTCTGCGCTCAACTGTTTACACAAAATCAATGTCTTAGGCGGTACCTCAGAAAAAGCTTACAGAGCGGTAAATACCCGTATCATAACCGACCAAGACCCACATGGCGCTTATCATGCGGTGGCAATGGCACAATCAACCTCGGATTTGCCGTTTGATGTGCCTACCCTCGTAGATATTGTCATTGAGCAAGGTGAGCCAGCATTACAACTGCGGTTGTTAAAGCTATTTGATAGTCAGCCGATTGCTGCCGAGCCGATTCCAAAAATTCGTGACAGTATCAATCAATTAGGCGATAAAGCGGTGATTGCACAGCTCAATCAGCATTTGTTAAATCGTCAGTGATACCAAAACAATAAAGGTTAGGAACGCTCCTAACCTTTTTTTATTGATAGATGATTTGACTTTGACAATTAGGGGCATTTAAAGGTGATGGTATATTCGTAATCATCATCGCGGGCAAGGGTTTTTTTGCTACCAAACACACTGCCAATCATACCGATGGCTTGGTCAGCCGCGCGTCCCATGTTTTCATCCAACACGCCATTATACTGGTAGCTATCGGTCAACACGATGGGCGATTTTCCGCGGCACTGCTCGGTTGCGATATGTAACGCGTTTAATTTGGCGATATTTTTGCTTTTGCCTAATCCAGTAGTTTCTAGGGTATTGTTCGCACGCTGTAACACGGGCAAATTAGTGGGTGTACTTTGACAAGCAGATAAACTCACTGCTGCTAATAGCGCGATAGTAGTGATTTTTAATGGGGTGATTTTTAATAAAGACGGTTTGAGAGATGATTTCATGATCTGCAGGCTGTCCCTTTTCAATAGCGGTGTTAAGTTTTTCATCATGTTAAAGTTCTCATCAATTATCAACAATACAGGCAAACTCACCATGTCAATAATAGAATTTGGTTGATTGCTTGTATTAGTGTGTGGTAAAAATTAAGCCGCCGCAAGTGGTCTTACAAATCATAAAATCCGCGCAACAATTGGCTGGTTTGTTGATTTTCAAACTAGCTATTTTGGGTGAAATTGGTTAGCATGATGGGTGGTTTTTTTAAAGTTTTTTGCTTAGATTAGGACGATTATGCGCTCACCTGCCCATTCATTAACCCATTCGCAATTAATAGATGCCCCTTGCGGTAAGCTTGAAGTTGACGCGCTTTGGCAAGCTGACTCAACGGGTGTTGCTAACCCAAACGCCGCGTCGGTTGAGCGTGTTGCCATTCTTTGTCACCCAAACCCATTGCAAGAAGGCACGATGATGAATAAAGTGGTGACCACCATGTATCGTTTTGCCCGCGACCAAAACATGCATGTGGTACGCTTTAATTTTCGCGGTGTGGGTCAGTCAACGGGCGAGTACGGCAATGTGACAGGTGAAATCGAAGACGCCTTAACCGTACTTCAATGGATTCATAGCCAAACCGAGGCGCGCAAGCTATGGATTGGCGGATTTTCGTTTGGCGGATTTGTCGCTGCCAAACTTGCTCAGCTTGTCAATGAACAAGGCGCATTTTTGGGCGTGGATGATTTTGACATCACGGATTTGGCACTCATTGCCCCCTCTATTGAAAAAAACGACACCTCAGATTTGCTACTGCCCACCGCGCAAACCTTTATGATTTATGGCGCGAATGATGAAGTGATTGCGCCAAGCTCGCTACAACAATTTGGGGAAAACTTTGGTATTCAAACGCACATCATTGACGATACAGGGCACTTTTTTCATGGTAAATTAGGGGAATTAAAACAGCTGCTTGAAGCGTTAAGTAGCAAATAACGCAGTTTTTATTTTATCCTAGTTTCTGATTTGTGTTTTTGACGGGTGTTTTTGATTCAAATTTTTGCTGTATTTGACATCGTGCGCTATTTGGCACTTTAATGCCGTCTATTTAATCGCATCTATTTATTGAATACCCCTACGTCAAAGCACGTTGAAATGGAATTTTGACAACTTTTTAATTTACGCTGAGAGACAACATGCCTCACTCAAATTTACGACCCTTACAACGCTATGAGCTTGCGCTAAAATCTGGTGAGTTTAGCGAAGATGCACAGCAGCGCGCTGCGATGACTTATTTGGACAATGTCTATGAACAAATCATGGACAACCGCGCCAAACAACGTGGGCTATTTAGCTTTTTAAGACGTACTGAGCCGCCCAAAGGGCTATATATGTGGGGCGGCGTGGGTCGTGGTAAGACTTGGATGATGGATATGTTTTTTGAGTCGGTGCCTGCCGACAACAAAATGCGCCAACACTTTCATCACTTTATGAAACGGGTGCACGCCGAGCTCAACAAGCTACAAGGTCAACAAGACCCGCTACAAAAGGTCGCCGATATCATCCATAATGAAGCAGATGTGATTTGTTTTGATGAATTTTTTGTCTCTAATGTCTCCGATGCGATGATTTTGGGTGATTTGTTTACCATGCTATTTAAAAAAGGCATCACCTTGGTTGCCACATCAAACATCGCACCAAATGGCTTGTATAAAAATGGTATTCACCGTGACCGTTTTTTACCTGCCATTGCCGAAGTTGAAAAAAACTGTACGGTCATGAATATTGACAGTGGTATCGACTACCGTCTGCGCGTATTGCAGCAAGCCGAACTTTACGTGTCTCCGTTGACTAAAGAAAACATCCACTGGCTTGCCAACCGCTTTACCGCGCTAAGCAACAACCAACACATTATCCAAGACCCCATTCATATCAATGGTCGTGATATCGCCATCAAAGGTCGCACCGAAAACACCTTGTACATTGATTTTCGGGCATTATGTATGCAGCCGCGCTCAGCCAGCGACTTTATTGAAATTGCTAATGAGTTTAGTACCGTACTTATCGATGATGTGCCCGCGCTTAATGATGTGATTGCCGACCCCACTCGAAGGTTTATCTATCTGGTCGATGAGTTTTATGATAGCCGCGTCAAGCTTTTGGTACGTGCAGAACAGCCGATTTTGGAATTGTATCAAGGGCAAAAATTGGCGTTTGAGATTGAACGCACGCGCTCACGGCTGTTAGAGATGCAATCAGAAGAATATCTCAAAGCGGAACATCGTTTGGATGAGATAAAAAAAGAAGATATGACCATTTAAATAATCCAAAGACTTAAATTGTTATGCAGGTGAGTGGCTTTTACGATGTATATTCCCAAAGATTTTTCCCAAACCGATTTTGAAGCCAAATTTAAACTTAGCCAAAATAAAACCTTGGATAATCAGCAAGGCGTGATTGGCGGTTTGACACAACTGCAATCAGCTTCAGCGGATAATATGGCAACGCTAATCAATCACCTTTTTAAGGAATAAAAATGACAAATTCAGCAATTTTAGACTTTATCAAATCGCGCCGTTCAATCGGCAATCTTGTCGCCCCTGCGCCCAACCGCGAGCAAGTCGAACAAGCGATTGAAGTCGCCCTATCCGCCCCCGATCACAAGGATTTAAACCCGTACCGTTTTATCGTACTTGAAAAGCAAGCGCTCAACAACTTAGGCACGGCGTTAAAAAATGCCGCGATAGCACAAGGTGAAACTGACGAGAAAACCCTCAACAAAGCCGAAAACATGCCGCTGCGTGCGCCGATGATTATCGCGTGTGTGACCGATTTTAAACCCCATGATAAAGTCCCCCATTGGGAACAAATAGCGGCAAGTAGTTGTGCGGTGCAAAATCTCCTACTTGCCTTGTCGGCACAAGGGTTTGCCACCGTATGGCGCACCGGTCCACTTGCCAATGCGCCTGCAATCAAACAACTGTTTAATGTAACCGCTGATAACCAAGTCATTGCTTTTGTCTATGTTGGCACAGCCGTGTCGACCATGCCACCGCGTTCTAAGATAGACGTCACACCATTTATTGTTTATGATAATGGCACAAACTAACGGCTAAGCTAGCCGTTTTTATATTTTGCTCATGTAAAGGGTGCCCTGTTGTCAGTATTTGCAGGACAAGTGGATTCAAGGATTTTCAATGAAAAAACCCCAGTTAGCAACCAATCTAAGTGAAAATTTAGAAAAGCTGAATGTCAATCGTGAAAAAGCCAGCAAGCTGTTTGCCGACGTCATTGAAAAAGCGGTCAAAAAGTCCAAACCTGACACCACAGCGGTATTAGAGAAAGACTTAGACATAGAGACAGCCTTAGACAATCAGTTCGCCAACGAGCCTGCGCCCCTCAAAATTACCGTGCTGGGCGGTGGTAGTTTTGGTACGGCAATGGCAAATCTATCGTCCAAAAATGGCTGCGAAGTTACGCTTTGGGTACGCGATAAGCGCAGCGTCAAATCGATGCAAAAAACCCATATCAACAAAAAATATCTGCCCGACCATAAGCTTGATGAGCGCCTGCAATTTACCCATGATTTGCAAGCAGCCGTCAAAGGTAAAGATTTGATTTTTGTGGCAGTGCCGAGCTCAGCGTTTCGTGAAACCTTACAAAAAATTGCGCCTTTTATCAGCGCTCAAGCCATCGTGTCTTTAACCAAAGGTATGGAAAAAGATACCTTTGCGCTAATGAGTGATGTGATCGCGGATGAATTACCCAATGTGGCTTTTGGCGTGATGAGCGGTCCCAATCTCGCCAAAGAAATCATGAATAATATGCCGTCTGCCACCGTGATTGCCAGCCAATCTGCAGCGCTACGGCTTGCGGTACAAAAAGCGCTGCACAGTGCGTTTTTTCGCGTGTTTGCCAGTGATGATTTAATTGGCGTGGAGCTTGGCGGCGCGCTCAAAAATATTTATGCCATTGCCATGGGCATGGCGGCTGCCTATGACATCGGGGAAAACACCAAAGCCATGATTTTAACCCGCGCATTGGCGGAGATGAGCCGATTTGGCGTCCAAGCGGGGGCTAATCCGCTGACCTTTTTGGGGTTGTCGGGCGTGGGTGATTTGTATGCAACTTGTTCATCGACCTTAAGCCGTAACTACCAGATTGGTAATATGCTAGGGCGTGGCATGAGCCTTGACCAAGCCATCAAAAAACTGGGGCAAACCGCTGAAGGGATTAATACTATCCAGCAGGTGAATGAAAAAGCCATGAAAGCGGGTATTTATATGCCGATTACCCATGCCTTGCACGATATTATCTATGAAGACAAAGCGCCGCTCGGGGTTGCGTTAAACTTGATGGAAGCAGGATTTAGAAGTGATGTGGAATTTGTCATGCCGCATCAAGTGCAGCCAACGCATAACTGAAAAACATAACTTTAAATATTTTTAGGTAAATACATGCAATTAATTTTAGTTCGTCATGGCGATGCAGGCGCTTATACCCTGCCAGACCATGAAAGAAATTTATCAGCACTGGGTCAAGCCCAAGCTTCACAGACTGCAAAGTGGCTTGCCGAAAACTTTGAGCCCGATCATTTTATCGTCAGTCCTTACAACCGCGCCCAGCAAACCCTTGCCCAAATCCAGCAATTTTTTCCCCATGTCCCTGTGACCACGTATGAGGGCATCACCCCCGATAACGATGCAGACATTGCCGTGGATGCGCTAGGCGAATTGGTTGGCGACTGCATGGTGGTGGTTTGTCATATGAATATCATTGCCAAAATCGCCCATATTCTCACGGATGAACCGCTAGAGGGTTTTGCGCTGGCTGAAGCGCGTGTATATGATATGGGTATATTGGCACCCAGTCTTGCCGCTGAGATAAAACGCTTTGTTCCCACCTGTTAGGTGATTTAATTTGTCAATTTTGTGTAGGACACTTCTGTGATTCATATTTGGTTGCCAACTCAGCATGCTGCCTTACGTTTATGGCAACAAACCACCCAGACTTGGCAAACGGCTGACGATTGGCAAACGCTTGCGACCCTTGCCAATCTGCAAACCACTCAATCAGCCAAGCTGCAAGCCTGTCTGTATTTTCCTAGTGTCAGTTTATTAACAATCCAGCCTACCCTTTCAGCAAGCCAGCTTAATGCGTTGGGCGACACCGGCAGGCGCTATTTATTTGAAGATATCAGCATTGGGTCGGTAGAAGATTTACAAGTCAAAATCCAGCCGACCGCTACTAACAGCGAGTTACCCGCGTTATTTGGGCTTCATGCTGCCGATATTCATTCATGGATTAATGCCGCAGCTTTGGCAGGTATTGAGATAGTCGCTTTATTGCCAGATTTTTTATTGCTACCGACCATAGATAATAGAATAGATACTAGAATAGATACTAGTATGAATACTAGGGCTATACCTACCACAAGCGCGGTGTATTACCAAGATACAGATACCCAGTTATTAAAACTCCATACTTATCACGGCATGGCGGTTAGTTTTTTACCGCTGGTACTCACCAAATTACCCATGCTAGAAACGCTATATTTAACCGGTTTTCACGATGAAACCGTTATCCAGCAATTAGCCAGTATGCCTAATTTATCCGTAGAGTCTTCTGAGTTGTTGCCTACCCCAATCAAAGACCCGGTCAGACATTTTTTTAACTTTGCCACAATCAAAGGTAAAACGACACTTGCGCCTTATGCCAAAGTCATCGCCCTAGTCAGTGTTTGTGCGCTGCTAACAGCCTTTGTGGTGGATGCGCTTCGTTGGTATTATTACAACCAAGCACAAAAACAAGCCTCAACTTTGCTGGCGCAGCAATACGCCCAGTGGTTTCCCAATGAGCCGCTTAATAGCAAACTTACCCTACAACGACAGTTATCTGGCAAATTAACCACCCAGCAATCAGCCACGCCAAACGTACTTCAGACATTATCGTCCATACAGCCGATATTACAGCAATACCAACTGACTGCCAAGCAGCTTAATTTTCAAAATAATCACTTACAACTGCAGCTTTTATCATCAAGCGCCGACTCGTTAAACAAAGCCGTCAATGACATGGTAAACAAAGGGATAAAAGCCAAGCTAGGGTCTGTCGATGCCGCGATACCCGCTGCAATGTCTTCCAATACTGCCAGTGCGGTTTCCAGTGCCGTGGCGCCAAATTCTGCTGGCAGTGCCCTTGCCATGATAGATATTGAATTGGCAGACTAAACCTACGACCGAGATAAATTTATGAAACCGCACGCCTCACTGAGCCAATCCCTGCAAAAACTAACCACGCCTCTGGGTCATGCCTTTCAAAATTTATCACGTCGTGATCAGATTGCGCTGATGATATTGGCAATTTTCTTGCTTTTTTTTGTGGTCGGTGTCGGTGGTTGGACGCTACACAGCAAAGCCAACCTGGCACAAAAAAAATACGATGACACCATGGCAGATGTGTTTTGGCTACGCAGTCAAGCAGGTAACATCAATCCCAACCAAACCCAACAAGTCAGTCAAGCCGATGCTATCAAACAAATACTTAGCCAATCAGGTATTGTCAATGCGCAAGTGGTCGAGAATGGCAATACTATCCAAGTTGCTTTTAGTCACGCGCAGGCCAGCGTAATCACCAATATATTTAATCAGTTTGAACAACAAGGTATCCGCATCCAGCAACTACAAATCAACCAACCAGCCGTCGATAAGCTTGAAGTACAATCTGTCTTATCTATTCACTAATAGTAAAAGACCATAAAAAACGATGCACTTGGCATCGTTTTTTTGGCGCATGGGGGCGCATTGGCTGATTATTTTTGCACCCACTGACGAATTTTATCACGCTCTGCTGGCGTGGCTCTCAACCATAACTGCATAAATTGATCGAGATTATCCGATGAACTGACTGTGGTCACAACCGCTTGATTGCCAGATTGATTACTAGGTTGATTGATAGCGGGAATCGCGCCCCCTGATTGCCCTAAGGCATTGATGGTTTGCTGATTTGCTTCAACCGCTTTTGAGCTACCACCAAACACACCGCCTAACGCATTACCCAATCCGCTAAAAATGCTTGAACTACTGCTTGATGTGGCTTGCTGACTTGCAATAACTTGCTTGCCTTGTAGCACCGCTAGTGTGGGTTGTTTGACATATTCTTTGGCGGCATTATAGTCTTCTGGTTGACCTAGCATATCCAACACATACGTTTGATTGTCGGCAAGCTCTACTGGAACGCTAATATTGCTTGAACGTAACACATCGTGATTGTCACCGCGCAGCTCGTACAACCGATTGTACTTGGCAGTAATCACATGTTTGCCTGGCTCAAGTTTGTAGGTTTTTTGCGGTTTTGAAAGCAAGCCGTTTTTGACTTCTTGACCATTAATGGCAGTCACCACGGTATTATCAGCAACATTCAAGGTGACTTGGGCAAATGTTTGTGTGGTTGCTAACACGCCCGCAGTCAACGCGGCAGCCGTCCATAAGTACTGTTTATTCATAGGATATCCTGTTGTTTTACATCAAACTGTTGATGGATTCTAACCCATTTATCACGCAATTCCTATGACAAACCCGGTCAAAAATCTAAAAAATTTTCATTTTCTGCAATTTCATCAAAGTCCGCCAATTCAAAATTGAGCGTTAAATTATCAATGATATTCATCGCATCTTGAATTTTGGCTTTGCTCACTTTGTTTAATGGGGTGCGTTCCATGTTGGAAAATAATGGCTGCAATTCGTTTAACACTGCCAACATCGCACCGATGCGGTGTGGACCTTCGTTAAGCAAATAGTCAATGATGCGCGGGTCAAAGTGCCAATGACGACGGCGTAATACCGATTCCAAAATTAGCTGTCTATCAAGCCTATCACTGCCAGTTGGCAACTGAAAAGTTGCGGCTCGCGCAAGCCTTGATAGCAAATCTCGCAGCTCAAAATTTAACGCCTTGACAGGCAAACGACTGGCAAAAATAATTTTATTGCCGTATTCTTGCGATAAATTAATCAGATGAAAAACTGCTTCTTGCCACTCAGGATGACCTTGAATTTCATCCATATCATCAAGCGCAATCACTGTGGTATTCTCTAGCGATGACAACACCATGGCATCCATATTGGCATTTATCAGCTCACGCAGCGACAGATAAATAACAGATTGGTCGATATCACGGAAGGATTCGCAGATAGCGTTGAGTAGATGGGTTTTACCTGTATCGCGCTCGCCGTATAGATATAGCTGCGTCAATAGCCCTACATGCATTTGGCGCACCACATCGATGATGGATACCCAGCCTGGACCACTAAAGTCACTGATACTCGCGGACTGCTTGATATTTAAGTTTAGACTTAATTGTTCCGACATTCATGCACTCGCAATCGGTAAGATATCCCTTTTTGAAAATAAATCATAAACCACTGTACATATAACACACTGTATATATAACACATAGTGCTGCCCAGTTAGCCGCCCAGTGTTTAAAAATTTAAAAGCAAAAAATAAAGCGTCTAACTAAATTTTGACTATTATAACCTAAATTTATGAAATAGCTACTCACGCGCCTTTTGCCCCGTGTCGGGTTATTTCAAATTTATTTGCCTTTGTTATTTGCCTTTGTTATTTACCTTTGAAGCCCGTCAAGAAAAAAACAGTCAATACTGTTTTAGCGCTGAATGCGATAATATAACCAAAGATTGTACATGTCTTATCATTTTAGTAGTATATTTGATTATCTTTGTAATGGAGACTCTTATGTCTTTTGTTAAACAATGGCGTGATGCGAATTTTTCTAGACCATTACATATCACTATAAGCACCTTGAGCGCTATGGGGCTAAGTTTGGGACTTGCCGCCTGCCAACCCACCCCTGAGACAAATACCCGAGCCAGCGACCCTGCCCCTTCACCGTCTAACGTACCTGAAGTCATCATTGCCCAAACCCCAGCCAGTATCCCACCTGCCACAGTCGGGTTAAAACGCATGGATTTTCCGGTGTATTTGGCAGGTGTGCCAAGCCTACTGCATCCGATTATTCCGTCAGTGCCTATCAATCGCAAATATGACAGCGATGGCAGTGATGCTAAAAAATCACCCGTCAGTTACTTTCAAGAAGTTGCGCCCTATGATTTTCAAAGCAGTGTTTACAATATTGTGTTTGAAGAGCTAAAAACCGGGCAAGTACACCGGCTGTTTCCACACGATAATTTTGTGATAAGAGCGGTGCACACGCCATTGGTAGATTTAAGCCCAGATGACAAAACAGCGCAGAAAAAAGCTGCCATCACGCAAACTGCACCAACCCAACCGCAAGCCGCTAAAGAAGCAACCAGCCCATTGGCAGTCAAAGTCGGCAATACCTTACTCTTAGGCTATTTTATCTATGAAGTCAAAGAGATCGCTGATGATGACAATAAAACCAATCTCGATCAGCAGCTTACCTTGTATTTAAGCGATTTAAATGGCAAAAATTTATTGAAACTCACGCCCAATAATCAATATTTTAAATATTATAAATGGCTGCCTGAGACTAAACGCTTTTACTTCTCAACCCAAGCCGATACCAATGGCGATCGGGTGATTGATGAGAATGATAAATACTTCTATTATTTCATCGATTTTGCCAAAAACGCGCAAATAGTCACGGCGTATGATTTTAGTAAGCCAAAAGCATAAAGCTTGGGTAAACTTCACCATTAAGCGCGTTTGAGACGTAAGGCATTGAGCACCACAAACAGTGAGCTCAATGACATACCAATCGCAGCCAACCAAGGCGGCACATAGCCTAACGCAGCGGGTATCAGTACGATAAAATTATACCCGAGCGCCCATTTGAAATTTTGGGCAATAATGCGATCGGTCTTGAACGCTACCTCACGCGCTTTTGCCACGGCTTGGATTTGACCATTAAGCACCAAAGAGTCACTGGAGACTTGCGCCAAATCTGCCGCACCCGCCATCGCGGTTGAGATATTGGCAGCGGCAAGTACCGGCGCATCATTCACCCCATCACCGACCATTTGCACGATATGTCCTTGCTGCTGCAGCGCTTTTAAATGTTGCACCTTATCATTCGGGGTAAGACCTTTATAAACCGTGTCAATACCAAGCTCGCGCGCCACCTCAAACGCCTGAGTACTTGGGTCACCGGTGAGCATTAGCACCTGCGCGCCTTGGTCTTTAAGATGTTTAATGGTAGCTAAGGCGCCTTCTCGGACTTTATCATGAAAATAAAAATGCGCCAGTGGTTGCCATTTTTTGCTTAGGCTATCTTGTCTCGATAAGGTCACACTGGTGCTGGCTTGGTGTTTGCTCAGATTTGGCAGTAACCCATCGTCTAATCCTGATTGCACTGCAAAACCATGATGACCTAGACGATAACTTAGCCCATCAATCGTAGCTTGCAGACCGCCCCCCGGAATGTGTACCAAATCGCTGGTAGCGGGCAAGTGCATTTGCCGAGTCATTGTCAATAACGCATGAGCAATGGGGTGACGACTACCCACTTCAAGGCTCGCTGCAATACTTAAAAAATGGTTTTTTATCTGGTCTTGGTTTTTGGCGTCATCTTTAGTAAAATCCACTGACGGATTTTGTTTAACACCATCCGGCATATCCAGCGTTTCAATCGCCATCAAATTGGGTTGACCGTACGTCAATGTACCGGTTTTATCAAACGCCACATAGGTGACTTCAGCGAGTGTGGTAATGGTATGCCCCCGCGTCGCTAAAAACCCCAGGCTTGCTAATCGATTGGTAGAAACGGTTAATGCGATGGGTGTGGCCAATGACAAGGCACAGGGACAAGTAGCGACCAATACGGCAACCGTTGCCCAAATGGCATGACTGGGCTCGATAAAATACCATGCCAAAAATACCATACTGGCAATCACCAGTACCCGCGCGACAAACCAGCGTGCCAGTTTGTCTGCTTTTAAGGCAATTTGCGGTTTTTCACTGAGCGAGCGATTCACTAGCCTGTCAATCACGCCCATTTGGCTATCATTGGGTAATGTGGTGATTTGCATCACAAACGGCTGACTGTCATTTTGGCTACCGCCCACAATGCTATCGCCCAAGCGTTTGATGATTAAGTCACTCTCCCCGGTCAATAAACTTTCGGACACCGTGGCACTATCCGACAGCAAAATACCATCACTGATGATACTGCTACCGGCATCAATGCGGACAATATCACCAACTTTTAGCGACTGCGCCGAAACCATTTGCTCATTATCACCCCTATTGGCAGGGTCTACACTAAGTGACTGATAAAAAAGGTCTTTATATTGATTGGCATAGCGCGTCACTTGTGAGGCATCGATCTTCTCTATCGCTAACGGCGCTTCATGACCCAGCTTTGCGACCAGCACAGGTTCGACGACCACCAAATCATTGGCTAAATTGGCAGCTTTTAGCCTGGCATTGTGCTCGACAAATTTGCCCGCCAATAAGAAAAATATCAGCATACTAACCGAGTCATAATAGGTCTCGCCTGTGCTAGTCAATGTCGCATATACACTTGCCAAAAAGGTAATGACAATGGCGATACTAATCGGCACATCCATATTGACTTGGCGGGCTTTGATGGCTGACCACGCCGATTGAAAAAATGGCAACCCTGCAATCAAAAACACAGGAATACTAACAAACAGCGATACCCAGCGTAAAAATTGCCGATCGTTGACGCCGATACCTGAATATTCCCCAAAATATAGCGCCACTGCGAACATCATCGCTTGCATGGCACCCAATGCCGCAATGCCCAATTGAAACAACATACGGCGATTATCTCGCTTGAGCATCGCTTCATGGGTATCTTGCCGATAGGGTTTGGCATCATACCCAATGGCTTGCACATTTGCCAAAATTTGGCTAATCGGCAGTTTTTTGTCATCCCATACCACGCGCATCCGTTGATTGGTGAGGTTGACTTGGCAAGTGTCCATGCCATCAAGGCGATACAACTGGGTTTCAATCAGCCAACTACAGGCAGCACAGCGCAAATTGCTGATTGACAGCTCAGCAACGCTTTGCCCTTGCTGATGGTAAATAAATTGCGATTTGATATCATCGTGGTCATACGCTTGCAGCTGATATAACGAATCAGGGAGACTGGCGGTACGATTGATTTCACTGCGGTCAAGATAGTATTGCTCAAGCCCCGCCTCGATGATACTTTGCGAAGCAAGCTGACAGCCCATACAGCACATCGCCCGATCTTCACCCAATACATGGGTAAAAAATGGCGGGCTTGGTAGCGGGTCGCCACAATGAAAACAATGCCCTTCTGCTGGCAACACCAGCTCCACATCTTGATATGTGGTAGTAAATTTGCTATCCGCTTCAACAAGCGTACGGCTAGGCGCATCGGTCACAACCGACTGCCCAATATCCGATTGTTTTGCCCCAAATTGGCTATTGTTTGGCATCATCAAAACCCCTAGGGCAAACACCCTAACTCACCCAAAAATGACTGTTATTGTACTGCAAAACGGTCTATTAAAGTTCAAAAATCCTGTATAAACGTGGCAAAATAGCACGATGTTGACATTGTATTTTGGCGTATTTTGGGTCATGATAAAGCACTTTTTTATACCCTTGATCGTGACGCATTTTTGTATGAATTCAACCGTTATCTCTGCCGCTAAAAATCGCCAAAACTCGCCTAAATTCCAGCATGGCTCAAACCAACAAGGGATGTTTATCCTGAGTTTCATCTTTGTGGTGGCAGTATTGGTCGGCTTGGTGTTGCTTGGGTTATATTTGGTGCGCCAAGATAATGTCATCACCCAAAAATTTGAGGGCAAACGCTGGAATATCCCTGCAAAAGTCTACTCGCAACCACTAACGTTGACGGTGGGTAATCCCCTTAGCGATGATGAATTGGAAAATTGGTTAAATTTACTCACCTATGCCCCTGACAAAAACTATGACAATGCCGGCACTTTCACTAAAAAAAATGGCGAGTACTATATTCATACCCGCGAATTTAAATTTGCCGCCAACGATACTGAGCCATCGCAAATTATTAAGGTCAGGCTCAAAGATAACCAAATTGAAAAACTACAAAGTACCCGTCCCAATCCATCGGGTGTGGCGCGGGTTGAGCCAATTTTTATTGGCGGTATCTATCCAGACAACAATGAAGATCGCATCGTTTTAACCATCAATGACTATCCGCAGCCATTAATTGATGCGCTGGTGGCAACAGAAGACCGCAGTTTTTATCAGCATCACGGCGTGTCTATCCGCGGGATAGGACGTGCGATTTATAGCAATTTTATGGGCGGTTCACGCCAAGGCGGCTCCACCATCACCCAGCAACTGGTTAAAAACTTCTATCTCAACTCAGACCGCACTATCAAACGTAAAGCCAATGAAGCGGTGATGGCGATTTTGCTGGAAATGCATTACACCAAAAGTGAGATTTTGCAAGCCTATATGAATGAGATTAACTTAGGTCAAAATGGCAATCACTCCATTAACGGGTTTGGGCTTGCCTCGCAGTTTTACTTTAACCGCCCGCTAAAAGAGCTTCGACTCGACCAAATGGCGATGCTCGTAGGGCTTGCCAAAGGTCCTACCCAGTACAATCCGCTACGCTACCCCGATGCTGCCCTAAAACGCCGTAACGTGGTGCTGAGTAATATGCTGATAACCGGTAAAATCAGCCAACAGCAATATGATGAAGCGGTGCAACAGCCACTGAGCGTCTCTTACAATCCTGTGATTGGTAAAACGCGTTTTCCTGATTATCTCGACGTGGTCAAGCGAGAACTCACCCGTACCTATGATGCCAACGATCTCAAAAACGAAGGCTTAAGAATATTTACCAGTTTTGACCCCAATGTTCAAAAAACCGCTACCAATGCGGTCATTCAAAGCGTCAATCAGTTAAAAAAAAGTAATCCAAAACAGCTCACTAATTTGCAAGCCGCCCTAGTCAGCGCCAACCCCAACAACGGTGAACTGCTCGCTGTGGTGGGAAGTAGTCGTGATTTTACTGGGTTTAATCGCGCCGTGGATGCCAAGCGCCAAGTTGGCTCTTTACTCAAACCGATTATTTACTTAACCGCATTTGAGCAGGGTCGTTACAATTTATCAAGTAGTGTCGATGACAGCCCAATTGTGCTAAAAATGACCGATGGTAAGACATGGACACCCAGCAATTACGGTGGCGGCAGTCATGGTATTATCCCCCTCACCAGCGCTTTAGCCAATTCCTATAATCAAGCCGCGGTGCGTGTGGGCATGGAAGTCGGTATTCCCAATTTTTTAAATCAATTGTACCGTATGGGTATCAGTAGCCCATTGCCCAATTATCCTTCTACCTTGCTTGGCGCGGTAAATCTATCGCCCATGGATATGTTGGGGATTTATCAAGTGCTGGCAACAGGTGGCTTGCGTCATGAAATTCATACCATTCGCACGATTATTGATGACCAAGGACGAGTGGTTCAGGGCATGGAACAAAAAAATCAGCAAGTCATTAACCCCACGGCTGCCTATCTCACCAATTATGCAATGCAGCAGGTCATCAAGCAAGGTACCGCCAAAGCGGCGCTAGCGCTCGGTGACAACCTCAATCTTGCAGGTAAAACAGGGACTACCAATGATTATCGCGATGCGTGGTTTGCAGGCTATAGTGGCAATGTGGTCAGCGTTGTTTGGGTCGGTTTAGATGACAATAAACCCACAGGTCTAAGTGGCGGTAATGGCGCTTTGCCGATGTGGATGAATTTTATGAAGCAGCAAAAGCTTACCCCGGTTAATCTCATCGCGCCAGGCAATATCGAATGGCTATGGATGGAAAACGGCAAATCACAATTATCCAATGAAAAATGTCCAAATGCCATCTATGTACCTGTTGATACCGACAATCTACCGCAAGATAGTAGTGAATGCGCGGTGCAACTATACCAAAGTGAGCAAGAAGCAAGATTTGCTGCCCAGCAACAACAGGCAATGAGTGAATTTGGACAAAGCCAACAACAGCGGTATGACAATATTGAGCGCAGACAAACCGATGAAGATACCATTGCCAATAACCCACCTGCAGCCAATCGCTACCAAAATGAGGGTGGCTATACGGGGAATACCCAGACCAACACTAATACCCCTAATAACCCTAATAACGGCGGCGACCCGACTAATAACAACCAACCGCTCAATGCGGCGCCGCGCTCGCAGTCTTGGTTAGAAAAATCGGTCAAAGAAATGTTTTAGAGACGATAACAGGCAAACCTTCTTATTTGTCCTTACCCTTACCGCTAGGTGTCTTGGCTTGGGCGCGTCAAGCAATAGCATGGGCGTTTTCATTTTTGAGTCACATCGCATTTTTGGCTGAATGCGTTTATACTACCAACTCAGTGCGCTCGCCTTTTATTGTTTCATTATTTTATTTTTTCATTATTTTATTTGTTATTTTTAAG